>WLWD01003038.1_pt1 | contig 72073 bp, 51 predicted proteins | sample 6712731 | NCBI WGS metagenome assembly WLWD01 (sample SAMN12718690, study PRJNA576275) | sponge metagenome | isolation source: marine sponge | host: Mycale hentscheli | place: New Zealand: South Island, Marlborough, Capsize Point | collected 2014-11-01
AAGATGCTCAGTCAATTAAGGTACTTCAAACGTTTAATTAATTAGCTGGGCTATATTTTTGGTCTGGATAAGCCATAGCTGCAGTAATCATCATTTATGATTGAGTTATTTAAAGCATTCAAAATTTCAATGGGTCTCCTTTCATTATTAGCCATATAATTAGTTTCTCAAGCAGAATATCCTCTGGTGCTAGCTTTTTCTGTGGATAATTGCCTGAGACACTAAATAATAACTTGATGAAGCCTAATGCTGTTGTTTAAAGTGTAAGAAATTATCAGGAAAAAACAATTTCTTTCACAACATTTCCAGATTCCTACATTAGAGTAGAAAGGCATAATAACTGCGCATTAGGACATAATGTGAATTTAACACATTGAGTGCTTTCATTGTATTGTACTTCTTGTGAATTTAGCCTACAATTCGAAGTCGAAGCAAAAGTATGAAGACGTCTGAAAATTTGAGTGACCAATCTGATAATGTTGAAGTTGTTCAAAATACATTACCCAGCATTGAGGTGAGATGACTACTTTCATGTTTTTTTTCTTTTCTTTTTTTTTCCATGAAAGTGGCAATAGTAATTGCATATTTAGTTCCACCCCATTTTCACCTATGACATTGATGTTTTCATCTATTTGTAACTACGGCAGTTATCTGCTATAACACTATGGTTGCACCAACTGAATGTAGAGAGGATTTAAATTGCAGCACATAATTACCAATATTAATAATAAGTATCCATTCCAACAAAAACAATATTGCCATTGCAGTATGCTTCACTACATTTCTGGAACATGTTATAATTGTGTTTCTATCATAAAGCCTAAACAAGAATACTTAAAATGTACGCAAAGTCAAATTTTATTAAGTCATAAAGAATATATGCAATATTTTGCTTGTAGTGTCAGCAAATGCAGAATTCTCAAGCAGCTACCAATATGGCTACAAGTTGTACCTCTGAAAATCCTTTGCTAATGGACGATATCTCAGAGGTAAGTCAGAAGCTACGCGAAGCAAATCTGGATCAGCCAAATCATGAAATGATAGGGGCTCATATACTCACTCAACCAGTGGAGAAAGACTATGAGTTCCTGAAGAACAAAGAGGTATTTTAATATTTTGTTCCATATGTGATTTATGTGAAAATTAAAGATTAGGTTATTCTAATTAGCTAAGTTTATTATACTGTGCAAATAAACTCTTTGCTGGATTGTGCAGACCTTCATAATCTCTATTAATTAGAAAGTTTCTGCAAACTTCATAATTAGTTATTGGCGAGCGAGCGTAGCGAGTGAGACACTTACAGGGGTAACACAATTGAAAATCGGGGATGTTTGTTTATTTGTTAGTATATATGTTTGGACGTACGTATGTCATTTTGTACTTTGACCCTCGCATTTTTGTGTTAGTTATGTGGTCGACCCCGTCCCAAATTGCACTAAACAGAATCCTCTGGTTTATCGATCAGTACCCGTATCACCCTAGAAATTGAATTGTTTACCGTTTTGAATTCTTTTGCGGATGCAGTTCAAACTTGAAAACTTAAGGGACTTCCATTTCTATTCGAGTTAGTGGCGGTGGTAAATCAATGCGCTCTTTGTCATGGTTATAAGCTTGAAAATACATTGTCCACTAGACTACCGTGTAGGTAAGTCTGTGTAGGTGCATGTTCAAAGCATTGTGTGTTACAACCACTACTTAGCTAAAGAATATCACAAAGAAATCTTTAAATAACGTGTACTATACTATTTTTATATGAATGATTTTGACTTCTAACACTGAAGCTACTGAAAATAAGATCCAGTTTTTAAATTTCGCATACACGGTAAAGGGATTTCAGTGCCATAGTCTTTAGGCTCGCTCGCCATTTGTGCTCTAGCACATCACTAGTTAATTTATCGATTATGTCTGTCGTATAATATATAGATATTGTGTGTATTGTTGTAGAAGAGAGAAGATTTAGAAACTAACTACTATTCGTTACAAATGTCACTCAGTAAAGCAGCAGATAGAGAATTAGCAGAGATGGAAGAGAAAGTGGAAAAAACTGAGAGGGAGAGAAAAGATTGGGAGGTAAAATATATACACCTCGTAGATGAAGTTCGGAGGACTGAACTAATACTAAGGAGAAACATAGAGGTAAGTGTGTAACTACTGAGTAGTGTAGCATAATTATTACATATATTTATGATGTGTAGAACATTTGACAATGAAATGTATAGATTAGCAAACAATAATAGCAAATTTTCTCATTCTAACAGCCAATATTGTTAATTATAACTTATTATTGGCTTTTAGAACAAGAAAATTTGCTATTATTAATTATTTCAGCCAAGAATGACTGAATCATTAGCAACAAATTAGCTATTATTGACCATGTATCTAAAAAACGTCAAGAGATAGTACAACCTTACCAATTGATTAGAACTGAAAGAGGAAAAGAGGGTAATGTATCTCCAATTACTCAAGGAAGTGACTGATAACATAGAACTGAGGATAAGAAGATAAAAAGAATTCTTGTGCCCTCAGTCACCTCATACGCCTGTGACTTACAATAGCATACGATAATAAAATTGTATTACACCACATTTTCGATTGAACTAAATTCTTTGCGGAGCAGGTGGGAGACGTGCATATGAAGATGCCTGTGTGTGGCCTCTATCCCATAATAGGCGTGCACAATCATGGGGAGAGTGTTCGGTAGACCACTAGCACAGACAGAGGAGTGGGCTGCAAGAACCCATGGTCATAAACATTTCTCCTTCAAACTCCTGGCTACGCTCAAACAACATCAAGTTTATTGACGACGGGCTGATTTTATTTGTTCAATTGTTTAATGCATATCAGAATTATGTTGAACTTGTGGCACAGGGGAAGGCCTTTACAAGACATTTATATTATAGTATCACCAAATATTTTTCTCTTTAGGAAGTCACAGCAACTAGAGAACAGAATCTACAATTGATGATTCAGCTGCAACAGGAAAGATCTAAATTAAAGAATTGGAGTACTGAGAAAAAAACTTGGCAAGAAGAATTGTCCGTACATCAAAACAGGGTAAATTGATTATTTCTTCAGATTTATTAAATTATCAGTATTTCGGTAAAAGACAACTTTAATAGACTTCAAATGAAACACAATAGCTAACTTATCAAATTTATATGCTCAGTTTCAGTTGACAAAATAACAATAATTGAATCTGTAACTGCATACATCCTCCTAGCATAACTTGACGATTTTATATCCAAGTTAATTTTAGTACTTTATCTACATTATATAATATAAAACAACTGACTTTATTTTCCTGGCTGTTTTTGTATTTGTATCCTAGGCTATGATATTTGAGCGTGATTTCATTCAAGAGAGACAAGATCGTGAGAAAGCTCATTCCTTGTATGCAGAAGCGGAAAAACGTTACAAGCATCAGCTAGACTCCTTGTCCATTCAGTTGATAAAAGTATCTCAAGAGCTTTCTAGTAGCCACATGAGTACTGCTGACAGAGGTAAAAAGAAAGCTATACTAAAGAAGGTGAGTGCAATACTAACAGTAGTTGGTAAATGATGCAATATGTTGAGTTGAACTTAACTTTAAAGTGTGAGTTATTAAATCATAATAAAACACTTCCTCTAACATAACAAGTTGCTTAACTACTCATGCCGTTTGCTTCATCAGTTCAACAATTTGACATCATTCTTATATCAAACACTTCTTGTGACAATTAATCATCAATAATCATCAAAATATATTATTAACTTCTTGCAAGAGTTTGTGATATGGTGAGAATTTCATGAGCAGTCTATTGTATTTCATGAGCCAGAGGTAGTGAAGATGAAGCCTGAAAGTGAAATATCTTGCTAAATCACTCTGATGAGTGTTACAAGTGGTGTATTCTGTGCTCAATATCTTAACTGCCATAGTTTGTACTAGGGTAAGTAACTCAAGGTGTAAAGTTGGCTGTAAAACTCCGAGTGTTAGTTCATAGGTGTTGTTCACATCCCCAACTGATATTCTAGCAGCTGCATTGAGCCTGGCTAGATAGGTATTTTTTGTTTTTGTTTTCAAAGAGAAAGGTAACTTTTAACCGATTAACGCCGGAAATTAAATTCGCGATTACGTGCGCGTACTCCGAAATTGTTTACAAGAAATCGTGACCGTCACCTCGAGGCTTGAACCGCCTGAGCTTTTTCTTGTCTAGAGGCAATACGCTTCGAAGTAACCGACAGCGATGTATTAACTGATTGAAGCTAAAGCCTTCCTCTACCCGTGGGCTAAGTTTTGTTTAGTTTCTAGGCGTTTGAAGTGTATGAAGTGCGCACTCATTGGAAACTACAAGCTTCAAGGTAAGTATACCATTGTTAGCATCAGTATTGTAAAAGTTTAGGCTAAGACCTCATGTTTCATAGCTATATATTGTTGTTTTAAATGTTCACCAGCCGCTTGCTTTGAAATAATTCAGCAACTATGGATTTTGGCTGTTTTTTTTTTGTGTGTAAGCCATATACTAGAATAATATAATATTATAACATAACAAGCAATTATATAGACTACTGTGTTTGCAATTCTAGGATTTTTTTCTGATAATACTGTGAAGCAGTCTGATTGAACTCCCATGGTGACAAAGCCACACCCCATAATCACCACTGTACCGTACCATGATGTGTCTGTTGTTACTGTTCTTGACTTAGATTGCACATCCTTCTCTTCATACCTGAGAAACTTTCTCCTAAGAAATCTATTTTATGGGCACCTTCAAGTAGGTGAGAACTGGGAGGAAGAAAGTCTGTATCCTCATGCAATAATAACTTGACCTTTTTGTGGTTAGTGTTGTTCAAAATCTATATAACTCTCTGTGTATGAACAAACAAAGCTAAAATAGCTTGCCTTTTTCAACCTTTATTTCTTCCAGGTCATAAAATTCTTCATCACTGCCCTCTATGAAGACTTCTTGGCAGTCTTTAAATTTTATTGACAACTTATATCATATTAATAATTGATAAATATTTTTGTCTATTAGTTATAGCTATACAAATTTTTTTTTTGTAACTTTGATTTTCTTTATACACAAACAGTGCTACAATTTCAATCTACAAATAATAAAAAAATTTCTATGGTAAGGGTCATTAAAACCTTGCCTCCCTTACACTTACCTCGCAGGAGAATCACTACGGCGTTGTGGGAGCTCTTGAAACACTTGCGATTTCTGCTGGTAGCTAATTGAAGCGGGTACTATGGCGGTTACGCAAAAATGCGTAACCCGCGCTGTGAAGCACCCTCGTGCTTGACGCGGAAATGCGTAATTCGGCGATAATCGGTTAAAACCTGGGAACAGATAAGCTAAGGCTGGTTGCTATAACTACTGAGAGTAATGAGCTTGTGATAATACAGGTTGTGTGATACCACCTGAAATGCTATTGTGAAGATATTAACATCCTCCGAACGAAATGAGGAAAAACTATAAAAAGCTAAAGTCGTAATAAATTGAGATTTTAAGGGTGCCCGCACACCGCCTACGCAATTTTTTGTTGATGGTTGCTATGCACGATTACTACTATTTGTATACTTACAGGGGCTTCTCCACTACAACACAAGGACAAAGTACCTGCCGAAGGAGCCGCTCACTAATTTTAGAGCGAATCTGGAAGAAATATCGGGGCCTGGTTATAAAACTTTGGGACACTTTTTTGGAGCGGTGCGGTAAGATGGAGCTCCGCAATTTGGTGCACTACTAGCCGAGCCGATACTCTACTGCAAGACAGAGAGTTCTTATCCATTTCAATATTACTTTATGATATATTCGCAATTTTTTCTATTTATAAGATATTGAAAAATTCTCGCTGTAGTGCAGTTCATTTTTTTTTGGTTTACCCGTGTATAAAATTTTTGTGTCGTTCTCATTATTAGATTCCAAGAAAAACTGACCCAAAATTTGGAACTTTAATTCCACTCGCAATTGTTAAGAAATAGCCCCACCCCCATATCTCGTACTATGAGTACGCGAGCAATTTTTTTTCAATTAGTTTGTATTGTTTCTAAAAAGAGCCCGCCTATATCAAGAGTAAACAAACATCAATACAACAATAACAAGAGAGAGTCTGAAGAGAGAGCAGTTTATTGGAGTTAGCCAAAGGTGAAGGTATTACATTTGCCAGCTTGGGAAGTCTTCGCTCCGCAGAAATCGTGCCTGGTGGATCCATCCACTTGAGTTCAGGTGCGCATAGTCCGGAGAACGGCTACTGGTGGAGAGGCAGCCTGGTGCAACTTGCTGCGCGAGCTCAGACGACGTATGGAGAGTTGCTGTAAACGAATATGAGACAACAAGAAGCTAAACTAAAACACCACAACTTCGCAAAGTATACTTCTGCTACTACTGCGCGATTGTTTCTGCTCGCGTATTATCGAATGGTGGGGTATTGGCGGGGAATAAATTAATGTCCGGATCTACAGGCGGTGCGCGTTGCTATGTGCGGGCACCCTTAATGACTTCAATTTCCAATTTTAATTACTTATTACATTTTTCAATTTGACATAACTATGATGATATATTCACTGCATTAGTTATCTATTCTCACTAAGAACTTCATGCATTAGCTTCTTTTTTTTCCTCTTATTTACTTCAGTGGGTGTTTTTCTAGCATAGATTTTATATATTGCACTTATTATTGTACTCTGCAGGAAATGAGTGATCCACTGTCCAAATATACAGTTGATGAAAACAATATTAAATACATAAAGAAGGACATTGGGAAAGGTGCATATGGCTCTGTGTCATTAATAAGCATGAATGAAACTATTTGTATTGAAAAGAGCTTACATACATTTTTACTTGGCATCCATGACAAGGAAGAAGGAGTAGAAGAATCAATTCAATGGAAAAAAATTCGACAAGAATGTGATTTGTTATGCCAAATGCATCACCCAAATATTGTCCAATTCATAGGAGTCCGTTATATAGGGGACAGTCATAACTCTAAGCAAATACTCTCTCTAATTATGGAGTACTTGCCATCGAGTGTTGAAGAATGCATTACAGAATGCAAAGACGAAGGATATAAAATTCCTTTGAGTATTATCTTGTCAATATTGAAAGATGTGTCTTGTGGCTTAATTCATCTCCATTTAAACGAAGTCATTCATAGAGACCTGTCTGCTTCAAATGTGTTGCTCACATCAGGTCTGCAGGCAAAGATAGCTGATCTTGGAGTTTCTAGACTACTGAACCCCTTGGAATTAGTCACTATGACCCAGGTGCCAGGAACTCCATACATACTACCACCAGAAGCCTATGAACTCAATCCTAGTTATACATTTCAATATGATATATATTCATTTGGTGTCCTGTCTGTGTATTTTCTTACACAAAAGCTTCCGTATCCACCAGATTTCGCCAACATTATTCAGAGCCTGACCCAATATTGTAGTCTAAGTATGAAAACTATCGTGGAAAGCTGTGTAAGGCGTCGCCCGATAGATCGACCTTCATCTATCAAATTAAGCACTGAACTTGCTCATCATAATACACAAGCACAAATTCAACTTTTGTAGAGACAAAATATCATTTTTTTCCAATACAAGAGTTGGAATGAAGATGATGGTGAGTTTGCTAGCAGTACCTATTTCTACCATTTCTATCTTGTGCATTTGTTGTTGTTTTTTGTTGTTGTTTTTATTGTATTCTTGTTGTTGTTTATTATAGCTGATGTGATTACAATATTGCGTATGTAACATAGTTTATGCAAGAAACATTAGCTTTCAGAGCTCATACATGATTAAATGTGTTCAATTTTAATTTATGAAATAATCAAAATCAGTATTGGTGGAGAATTTTGGGTGGATATATATTTCAGCATTAATTTTGAGAACAATGTTACCGTATCAGCATTCAAAAGAGCATACAATGATAGGACAATTTTAATTACAAAGTAAATACACAGAAGTAGCTAAGTATACACTTAATTTTTTTTCATTCCTTTCACTATAATTTAAAATTGCTTTCAACAATCTTAATTACAGTGATACACATCGTAAGTTTATCCTTTACTTTGTCTATTTCATTTTTGTTATGTAGATGGCACCTGGAGATATACATCAATAGCACTCACTGTCAATTATTGTATATTGGGTTGATTATTTCAATTTTTTTTAAAACTTTTATACATCTTTTGAGTTAATACTATTTGTTAATCATGAGCTCTTTATCTACATTATAGCCCGTTACCCGAGCGACCGCGCTTGTCGTTAAGAACTATAAATCTGATACAGTCTGGTATGACCGTAAGAAAATGTATTAGCGGGGAAAAGTCTGATATAGTTCTTAGCAACCATAATTATGGTAGAAGGCAGATCAAAGCAAAATGGAATAATGAAGAGTTTGGGTACTTTAATACAATTACTAAGATAGCTAACGCTATACTTTGCTCGTTCTTTATGTTCTGGCTATAAAATAATTATAAACCAAAATCATTAGGTTTGTATTTCGATTTATAAATCGAATACAAACCTCAATTTTGGTTTATAACTATAACATATAATATGAAGAAAAATGTGTGATGTCAGGATTTTTTTTTGCATAATTAGAATATTTTCAATCCAGGCAATTATTGTCATTAGTTTAAATTGGTGAAACTTGCTATGTATTACATAAAGAGTTGATTTTAAAGAGTTACTCTAGTAGTCTGATAGCCAATAGAGGGTTTCTAATAATATTAGATCTAGTCATGGTCTAAAAATCAAGATTTGAAATTATTGTATGCAATTGAAACACACAGGAAGCTGCTGGTCAGGAATATCATGTATAGGTCCCAACAATCCATCTTTCCCTCTTCCCTATCCCAGTTAAACATTTAAGGAAGAAATCAAAATCATTAACTTTTTCACCCATTGTTAAAAAATAAATAAACAAACAAAATAAATTAACAAATAAATAAATAAATAATAATTCAAAAAAACAACAACAAACAACTACTGTCTTTTTGACACAGTTGGCATGCTGAAGCAAATCATTTGCTTTGGCCATTCAACAAAAATGCTATTGGTCAGTTCTTCATTACACCGGTCTTCAAACCACAACGGAGCACCAGACTGAACCACCTCGCCCACAGAAACAATCTGGCAGTCTTTGCTACAGGGATGCCCATGAATGGTGTTGCGATGAGGGAAAACAGTTCCTTTAGCCACGATGCTACCATCTTTTCCCTTCAGAAGAACCAGACTCTCATTGTTGGCCTTTGATGAAGACGTACTAGAATCAGGAGCTGACAAAGTTGATTGGTTGTCTGGAGATATGGAGGAACTGGAGGAGGTGGATACAGGTGGCTGTTGTTTACTGGCAAGGTCATCTAATATAAATAAACACATGCAGCTGCAGCATCAACAACAACACCCTCCATACAAAAAGTAATGCATACAGTATAGCGACGTACCATATTGAAAATAGGCATTAAAAGAAGACACTATTGCCGGATGAGTTTGGAGGAAGTCCTTTCCCTTAGGAGTCCCTATAACTGTGATGACTTGTCCATCCACAAACATCATAGTGGCAACTTCACAGCCTACTGACTGCAGCATGTTAGCCTTAATTATCATTAAAAAAAAATCATATCACTGCTATACAAGATAATAACAAGATAACTTACATCACCCTGATGTCGCTTTGCAGCCCTTACAGCCACCCTTTTCTTATCAGTTAGGGAGAGTTCTGCATCACTGTCTTCATTGTCAGATCCCATTGATGAGTGATACTTGGCTTTGTCTTCCTCTGACAAACTTCGCCAATGCTCTGCCATTAGTTTGGATTTGTCAGCCAAACTCTTTTCTTTGAGATCTAAAATTTGCATGCAGAAAAAAGAAAGCAAATTTTATATAATAACATGTACCGGTACAAGCAAAACAGTGTGTGGTCTCAAGTACCAATTTTATCATAATTATTAATTATTATTAGTTTCCAATCACAACAATAACCACGATTGACAATGTTATTACTATTCATACGTACAATTGACAATAAATACGCTATACGCAGGTGGTTGACTTTGTACATCAACAATTCAAGGACTTCACTTGGAATTAATGAAAGCACTCCAAACACAACACACACACATACACACAATACAACAACAACAACTACAAACAAACAAACAAACAAAACAATAACACAATAATGACTGGTTTTGGGATGAAAATAATGTTAATACTCACAAAGTTCTAACCCTTCATAAAAAAATCGTACTAACAACCGGGTTGAAGGTAAAGCAAAGAAATTATATGTCAAATATCTCAGTCGTCGCTGGGATTTGAACCAGGTCTCCGGCTTAACCAGCAACAAATAATTAATAAAATGCATAAATAATCGCAAGAGGCGAACCCAAACTCCAAGCTATGTGATTACTTATTATGTTATGACACAAATTTTTAGTTCACATTGTATAACTATTATTTAACAGTAGAGTCACAACCGTGCAATTTCAAGTGAACTCGTACAATTTCAGAAATAAAATTTGCATGATCACTGCTTGCATTGAACGCAGAAAGTCATACGATTAGTATTTAAATGGTATAACACAGAAGTGAAGTATTTTTTGACACAATACCAGTTAGATACATAAATGATCAGGTGATACTTACTGATCAAGTTAAATGATAGTCCTTTTCAGCAAGAAATGAAAATCTATTTTCTTGTACTGGTACGAACATTCTTGTCTTGTGAACTCCGCTCTGTCACCACTATTCTCGTCTGAAGGCGGCAGAAACGGAACGTCGTTTACTGAGGTAAATACACTTGTAGTCGGTATTGCTGAGTGAGCCTCGTTGCAATGATTGTTAATGCCAAACATAATTTATTAATCTTCCTCCATTATTTAGTCTTTTTACACTTTCAGAAATGGTAATTATGGTATAAAATAGTTAAACCATGGCAACTCTCGGAATTATCGCTATATAACTGTCCTCTCCCTCGGGGATCGGGACAGTTATCAGCGATAATTCCTCAAACCCGTGGTTTAACTATAGTAATTAAATACTTTTTTTGTTTCTGATTTGTATAGTATGTGATTCAAACTCCATTATGTCCGATACTGGTGAAAACCGGATTCATGAATTTGTGACAAAATTAGTGCGTGTACACAGTGATATTACTAGTATGTGCGTGCACACAGTGGTAATACTAGTGCGTGCACACTGTGGTAATACTAGTGCGTGCACACTGTGGTATTACTAGTGTGTGCACACAGTGGTAATACTAGTGCGTGCACACAGTGGTAATACTAGTGCGTGTACACAGTGTGGTAGTGTGTACACACAGTGGTAATACTAGTGCGTGGACACAGTGGTATTACTAGTCCGTGTGTGCACACAGTAGTAATACTAGTGCGTGTACACAGTGGTATTACTAGTACATGTGGGCACACAGTGGTAATACTAGTGCGTGTACACAGTGGTATTACTAGTGCGTGTGCACACAGTGGTAATACTAGTGCGTGCACACTGTGGTATTCCTAGTATGTGTGTGTGTACACAGTGGTAATACTAGTGAGCGTGTGTACACAGTGGTACTATTAGTGCGTGTACACAGTGGTATTACTAGTATGTGTGTGCACAGTGGTAATACTAGTGTGTGTACACAGTGGTATCACTAGTATGTGTGTGCACACAGTGGTATTACTAGTGCGTGTGCACACAGTGGTAATACTAGTGCGTGTACACAGTGATATTACTAGTATGTGCGTGCACACAGTGGTAATACTAGTGCGTGCACACAGTGGTATTACTAGTGTGTACACACAGTGGTAATACTAGTGCGTGTACACAGTGTGGTAGTGTGTACACACAGTGGTAATACTAGTGCGTGGACACAGTGGTATTACTAGTCCGTGTGTGCACACAGTGGTATTACTAGTCCGTGTGTGCACACAGTGGTATTACTAGTGCGTGTGCACACAGTGGTAATACTAGTGCGTGTACACAGTGATATTACTAGTATGTGCGTGCACACAGTGGTAATACTAGTGCGTGCACACAGTGATATTACTAGTGTGTGCACACAGTGGTAATACTAGTGCATGCACACAGTGGTAATACTAGTGCGTGCACACAGTGGTATTACTAGTGTGTGCACACTGTGGTAATACTAGTGCGTGCACACTGTGGTATTACTAGTGTGTGCACACAGTGGTAATACTAGTGCGTGCACACAGTGGTAATACTAGTGCGTGTACACAGTGTGGTAGTGTGTACACACAGTGGTAATACTAGTGCGTGGACACAGTGGTATTACTAGTCCGTGTGTGCACACAGTGGTAATACTAGTGCGTGTACACAGTGGTATTACTAGTACGTGTGTGCACACAGTGGTAATACTAGTGCGTGTACACAGTGGTATTACTAGTGCGTGTGCACACAGCGGTAATACTAGTGCGTGCACACTGTGATATTCCTAGTATGTGTGTGTGTACACAGTGGTAATACTAGTGCGCGTGTGTACACAGTGGTACTATTAGTGCGTGTACACAGTGGTATTACTAGTATGTGTGTGCACAGTGGTAATACTAGTGTGTGTACACAGTGGTATCACTAGTATGTGTGTGCACACAGTGGTATTACTAGTGCGTGTGCACACAGTGGTAATACTAGTTCGTGTACACAGTGATATTACTAGTATGTGTGTGTGTACACAGTGGTAATACTAGTGCGTGTACAGTGATATTACTAGTCCGTGTGTGCACACAGGGGTAATACTAGTGCGTGCACACAGTGGTATTACTAGTGTGTACACACAGTGGTAATACTAGTGCGTGTACACAGTGTGGTAGTGTGTACACACAGTGGTAATACTAGTGCGTGGACACAGTGGTATTACTAGTCCGTGCGTGCACACAGTGATATTACTAGTGTGTGCACACAGTGGTAATACTAGTGCGTGCACACAGTGGTAATACTAGTGCGTGCACACTGTGGTATTACTAGTGTGTGCACACAGTGGTAATACTAGTGCGTGCACACAGTGGTAATACTAGTGCGTGTACACAGTGTGGTAGTGTGTACACACAGTGGTAATACTAGTGCGTGGACACAGTGGTATTACTAGTCCGTGTGTGCACACAGTGGTAATACTAGTGCGTGTACACAGTGGTATTACTAGTACGTGTGTGCACACAGTGGTAATACTAGTGCGTGTACACAGTGGTATTACTAGTGCGTGTGCACACAGCGGTAATACTAGTGCGTGCACACTGTGATATTCCTAGTATGTGTGTGTGTACACAGTGGTAATACTAGTGCGCGTGTGTACACAGTGGTACTATTAGTGCGTGTACACAGTGGTATTACTAGTATGTGTGTGCACAGTGGTAATACTAGTGTGTGTACACAGTGGTATCACTAGTATGTGTGTGCACACAGTGGTATTACTAGTGCGTGTGCACACAGTGGTAATACTAGTTCGTGTACACAGTGATATTACTAGTATGTGTGTGTGTACACAGTGGTAATACTAGTGCGTGTACAGTGATATTACTAGTCCGTGTGTGCACACAGGGGTAATACTAGTGCGTGCACACAGTGGTATTACTAGTGTGTACACACAGTGGTAATACTAGTGCGTGTACACAGTGTGGTAGTGTGTACACACAGTGGTAATACTAGTGCGTGGACACAGTGGTATTACTAGTCCGTGCGTGCACACAGTGATATTACTAGTGTGTGCACACAGTGGTAATAGTAGTGCGTGCACACAGTGGTAATACTAGTGCGTGCACACTGTGGTATTACTAGTGTGTGCACACAGTGGTAATACTAGTGCGTGCACACAGTGGTAATACTAGTGCGTGTACACAGTGTGGTAGTGTGTACACACAGTGGTAATACTAGTGCGTGCACACAGTGATATTACTAGTGTGTGCACACAGTGGTAATACTAGTGCGTGCACACAGTGCTAATACTAGTGCGTGCACACTGTGGTATTACTAGTGTGTGCACACAGTGGTAATACTAGTGCGTGCACACAGTGGTAATACTAGTGCATGTACACAGTGTGGTAGTGTGTACACACAGTGGTAATACTAGTGCGTGGACACAGTGGTATTACTAGTCCGTGTGTGCACACAGTGGTAATACTAGTGCATGTACACAGTGGTATTACTAGTACGTGTGTGCACACAGTGGTAATACTAGTGCGTGTACACAGTGGTATTACTAGTGCGTGTGCACACAGCGGTAATACTAGTGCGTGCACACTGTGATATTCCTAGTATGTGTGTGTGTACACAGTGGTAATACTAGTGCGCGTGTGTACACAGTGGTACTATTAGTGCGTGTACACAGTGGTATTACTAGTATGTGTGTGCACAGTGGTAATACTAGTGTGTGTACACAGTGGTATCACTAGTATGTGTGTGCACACAGTGGTATTACTAGTGCGTGTGCACACAGTGGTAATACTAGTGCGTGTACACAGTGATATTACTAGTATGTGTGTGTGTACACAGTGGTAATACTAGTGCGTGTACAGTGATATTACTAGTCCGTGTGTGCACACAGTGGTAATACTAGTGCGTGGACACAGTGGTATTACTAGTCCGTGTGTGCACACAGTGGTAATACTAGTGCGTGTACACAGTGGTATTACTAGTACATGTGGGCACACAGTGGTAATACTAGTGCGTGTACACAGTGGTATTACTAGTGCGTGTGCACACAGTGGTAATACTAGTGCGTGCACACTGTGGTATTCCTAGTATGTGTGTGTGTACACAGTGGTAATACTAGTGAGCGTGTGTACACAGTGGTACTATTAGTGCGTGTACACAGTGGTATTACTAGTATGTGTGTGCACAGTGGTAATACTAGTGTGTGTACACAGTGGTATCACTAGTATGTGTGTGCACACAGTGGTATTACTAGTGCGTGTGCACACAGTGGTAATACTAGTGCGTGTACACAGTGATATTACTAGTATGTGCGTGCACACAGTGGTAATACTAGTGCGTGCACACAGTGGTATTACTAGTGTGTACACACAGTGGTAATACTAGTGCGTGTACACAGTGTGGTAGTGTGTACACACAGTGGTAATACTAGTGCGTGGACACAGTGGTATTACTAGTCCGTGTGTGCACACAGTGGTATTACTAGTCCGTGTGTGCACACAGTGGTATTACTAGTGCGTGTGCACACAGTGGTAATACTAGTGCGTGTACACAGTGATATTACTAGTATGTGCGTGCACACAGTGGTAATACTAGTGCGTGCACACAGTGATATTACTAGTGTGTGCACACAGTGGTAATACTAGTGCATGCACACAGTGGTAATACTAGTGCGTGCACACAGTGGTATTACTAGTGTGTGCACACTGTGGTAATACTAGTGCGTGCACACTGTGGTATTACTAGTGTGTGCACACAGTGGTAATACTAGTGCGTGCACACAGTGGTAATACTAGTGCGTGTACACAGTGTGGTAGTGTGTACACACAGTGGTAATACTAGTGCGTGGACACAGTGGTATTACTAGTCCGTGTGTGCACACAGTGGTAATACTAGTGCGTGTACACAGTGGTATTACTAGTACGTGTGTGCACACAGTGGTAATACTAGTGCGTGTACACAGTGGTATTACTAGTGCGTGTGCACACAGTGGTAATACTAGTGCGTGCACACTGTGGTATTCCTAGTATGTGTGTGTGTACACAGTGGTAATACTAGTGAGCGTGTGTACACAGTGGTACTATTAGTGCGTGTACACAGTGGTATTCCTAGTATGTGTGTGTGTACAAAGTGGTAATACTAGTGCGCGTGTGTACACAGTGGTACTATTAGTGTGTGCACACAGTGGTATTACTAGTGCGTGTGCACACAGTGGTAATACTAGTTCGTGTACACAGTGATATTACTAGTATGTGTGTGTGTACACAGTGGTAATACTAGTGCGTGTACAGTGATATTACTAGTCCGTGTGTGCACACAGAGGTAATACTAGTGCGTGCACACAGTGGTATTACTAGTGTGTACACACAGTGGTAATACTAGTGCGTGTACACAGTGTGGTAGTGTGTACACACAGTGGTAATACTAGTGCGTGGACACAGTGGTATTACTAGTCCGTGCGTGCACACAGTGATATTACTAGTGTGTGCACACAGTGGTAATACTAGTGCGTGCACACAGTGGTAATACTAGTGCGTGCACACAGTGGTATTACTAGTGTGTGCACACTGTGGTAATACTAGTGCGTGCACACTGTGGTATTACTAGTGTGTGCACACAGTGGTAATACTAGTGCGTGCACACAGTGGTAATACTAGTGCGTGTACACAGTGTGGTAGTGTGTGTACACAGTGGTATTACTAGTACGTGTGTGCACACAGTGGTAATACTAGTGCGTACACACAGTGGTAGTGTGTGCACACAGTGGTAATTCTAGTGTGCGTGTGTACACAGTGGTATCATTAGTGTGTGTACACAGTGATATTACTAGTATGTGCGTGCACACAGTGGTATTACTAGTGCGTGCACACAGTGGTTTTACTAGTGTGTACACACAGTGGTAAAACTAGTGCGTGCACACAGTGGTATTACTAGTATGTGTGTACACACAGTGGTAATACTAGTGCGTGCACACTGTGGTATTACTATTATGTGTGTGTGTACACAGTGGTAATACTAGTGCGTGTACAGTGATATTACTAGTCCGTGTGTGCACACAGTGGTAATATTAACTAGTGCGTGCACACTGTGGTATAACTAGTACGTGTGTGCACACAGTGGTAATACTAGTGCGTGTGTATGTGCACACAGTGGTAATACTAGTGCGTGTACAGTGGTATTTCTAGTGCGTGTGTTCACACACTAGAAATACCAGTTTGTGCGTGCACACACTAGAATACCAGTATGTGCGTGAACACACTAGAATACCAGTACGTGTGTGAACACACTAGAAATACCAGTACGTAGGTGCACGCACTATAAATACCAGTACGTGCGTGCACGCACTAGAAATACCAGTACGTGCGTGCACGCACTAGAAATACCAGTACGTGCGTGCACGCACTAGAAATACCAGTACGTGCGTGCACGCACTAGAAATACCAGTACGTGCGTGCACGCACTAGAAATACCAGTACGTGCGTGCAGCACTAGAAATACAAATTTGTGCATGTACAGATTAGAAATAATTGGCGAGCGAGCGTAGCGAGCGAGACACTCTCAGGGGTAACACAATCGAGATTTCGCTATATTTATTTATCTGTTTATGGGGTACGTGAGACCTCTGTTTTCGCCCGTGCTTCTAATTACGTAAGTTAGGTAAAGCGTTCACAGTTCCAGTATTTTTCAATTAACGAGCGCAGAGAATCCTGCTGCACTGCCTTACGCAACTTTGTTTTAACCAAAATGTTACAGCTACTCTCTTCTTGAAACAATTGTGAAGTCTTTGTCAAGCTGCGCTTCTTTGCCACTGCTTTCGAAGTTTATTCAGGTAATTCTGTTAGTTTAGTCTGGGATCAGAGACTTTAGATTCTCTGATGCTAACTGAGAATGGAAAGTGCACTACAGTTAGATGTATTTTCTGTCCTATTTTTCTGTAAAAAGAGTCTGCTCGCTCGCCATGCATTTGCGCTATTCGAGCGCATCACTAGTAGTAGTGCGTGCATGCACTAGAAATACTTGTAAGTGCATAGGTATACAACTTTAATGAACACTTAAAATTACTGCTTGGATTAACAACAGACTTACTTACCTTTATCTTTTCTTTATAATTCCTACTTCCATGGTACCTCACTAGATAAGCAGGTAGCAGCAGCACCAATATTCTCAAAGCTAAAAGAAAAGGAATAAAAATACAGCAAAAATTGCTACCAGCAACAACCCCGAAATAAGGAAAGACTTCCTACCCTTTCTAAAAGCTGTTCCGTAAAACAACATAACCTATCACTACCAACATAGAACTACAGACAGGCTCACTCACCTTTGCACAGTAGACAGGAAGACTAAGAGAAGACAGTAGTAGAGCTTTTGTTAGTGCTCTGCGGATTACGCAGTAATGAACTTTTTGTATATTTATTGTCTTTTTCTTTTTTCTTTTACCAGTTGTATAGCTGATCTCTTTAATATTAAAACTAAAAAAAAAAAAAAAAAAAAAAAATATATATAATAATAATAATAATAATAATAATAAGCAATAGTATACGGGTTGCGGTTGAATACGGAATTAACGCGGGCACGCCCTTAGCAACGCCTTTGGGGCTCCAAATCTCGATGTTCAATGGATCTTTGATGCTTGCAGAAATCCTGTATGAATTATACGAGGCAATAATAGATTTAGCTGTTGGAATCAAAAACAAATTGCCGATTGCTCAGCTGGGTCTCTCTGTACAGTTAGGTCTGATAATGAGATCCAATTTGACAATCTATAAATCGTTGTTTTTGCATAACTGGGCAAGCTCGCTCGCCACACTACACTGTGAGCACATCCTTAGTACCAGCGAAGCTGATTGACATTTAAAACTGTATATTACCTAGTGAGCCTATATAGAGACTTAAAAAAAATTCCTACGTTCAAAAAAGCTACTGATCGCCAATAAAATACTGCCCCATTTATTAAGAGAGTCGATGAACCCAAGCCAGCAATAAATGTATATAAACATATATATGACTTTGCATTAACCAGACTCGAGAGTGTCTCGCTCGCTTGCTAATTATAGAAAAAAAGTTCAATTTGCTAAGGCTTGCATCCAAAACGAAGAAAAAAAAGCGATATTTTATTTTGTTTACCAATCGTTAAAGCACTTAGTTTTGCTAGTTCGCTAACCCTGCTTTAGTCTAAGCTTCCATATTTACAGGTAGCAATGCTATGGTTAGTATAAAAACACACACACTTTCACTCGTCGCATGCGAGTCAAACCTGAGCGTGCCTCACTTGCTTCTCTCATTTGCCAATTGAAGTGCACCCTTACCTATTTCAACATCATAATGCAACCTTCAAGCATCTGAACACCCTAATTATATGATTCAGTTATTAATAAATTCAAATTTTTTTATATTTTTGTTATACAACAATTCAATGGACTTCTTTTATCACTTCACTTACCTAAATGATAACGCTTTGTTTTAGACAACAAATTTTCTCTGAGAATGAGAGTTCAGATAAGTGAGGATGCATTATTATTTTAGGAACCTGCATTTCCAATTCCTTTCTATCCCACATCAGTTGGTAAAGGGTCACCATCATGAGAGAGAACTATTCCTAGTATGTTAGAGGGTCACCTATAACTACTGTGATTCTAAGTTAATTTTTAAATTACTAGCTATTATTACTATATGCTGGTTAGTGGCTCTGTGAAGTGCTTACATCAATTGTCCTGATTTTTGAAATTCAATTCTGAATAATGACATACTATCTAAAATGGGAAAAGCTATCACATTTTGATGACATGGTAGGCACAGACTGAAAAGCTAAAACCCTGTCAAAGCTGGACTTAATGGACAATTACCATTCTATTATCTGAGAGTGTATGTGATTTAACTTGATCTGTGGCACAGTGGGAGGACTTCAGGTACAAGAAGCAGGTGGCAAAATCATTTACGAGCATTTTAGGTACTATTTCCATTACCTGAAGTGAATCAAAGTCTATCAGCACTGTTTCTGACATAGTCTACATTATCCCAGACATCCAGAAGGATATATTGGAGGCCAGCAATGAACACTGCATTGTTTTGCTTGAATGTAGTCGTTGTATATTAAACTGTGTGCTTTAGCTATTATGTGTGAATCATTTATATACACACCGCTGTAAGCACTCGAGGAGGAACATCAAGAGAGATGGCAAGGAAGTTATAATGGCCTTCCAGCAATCTAGTCATGGATTTCAGCTTGTCACATAGTCATTCCTGATAACCATAATGAATGTTATTATTCTTTTTATGGGTTGTGTGTATTCATATTATGACAATCCATTTTTGTATATAAGACCTAACCAGATATCAGTTCATTAGTGAGATCTACAATGTATATGTATATATGTATGTATGTATGTATGTATGTATGTATGTATGTATGTATGTATGTATGTATGTATGTATGTATGTATGTATCTTTCTGTAGCCGAGTCATTTTTGTTTGACCTTTTTCTCTAAATGTACAGCTAATGTTATCTTTGAGTCAGATTTACACTTTCCTGTTCTGTTACATTGTACTGGACACACTAGTCCAACTCTTCCAGCACAATTTTACGAACTTCAATAAATCATGTTATTTTTGGAGAGTTGTTCCAATTAGGTATTAATAGATACAGTAAAATGGCAGCTGTAAAAGCAGAAAGAGAAGCTAGCTACACACTAGCTAGCTATTATTACTCAACAAGCTATTTCAAACTAAACCTCTCGGTTCCTCTCCGTGAGATGGAGCTACTCTTCTTCCTTCTTAATGTGTTACAGGACATTATGATGTCCTGAACATAATTGGTGCCTTAAAGCACATTAAAAGTGAGAGGGCCCTTTAGCTGTACCAACAGCCCCATCCTATTAATTAACATCAGTCATAATAAGTCTTGCAGATAAAAATATGAATACAATATATTTTATCAAGGTAACTGATTGTGCTATAGAAAGATGCATATTGACCTGGGATTTAATTCAGATCAGTCCGCAAATTTTTTCCTCGTGACCATGAAGTCCAATTGTGATGACAATTGCTTGAATATAAAACTCCCACAAGATATCTTAAGGAATTTAAATAAGCAACTAGCTGAGTCAATTTAGAATAATGTAGCAACAGTTCATAGTAACAACAAGCGGTGTGGTCTGTGTAATGGTGAATGGGTGTGACATCCTGTCCTGGATATATAGTTACAGAGAGAGGTTAATATCTATGCAATTAGCCCTAAAATAAGTTAGTTAGGGCTTAAATATTTCAACTAGAAGTAAAGTAAATGTAATATGAATAACGTATAATTAATTTTTGCATCTGATGTTTCTATTATTAATATAAAAAATACATTAAATGCAAAAAAAAAAGAAAAAGAAAAAGAATTTATAAATATCGACCATAGATTCAGCATTAAGCATTCTCTAAATTAATTTGAATTCCAACATAGAGGGATTATGCTTGATTGTTATACTTGTACTGTACCTTCATTATGTAAGATTCAACCAAAGTCCAGAAAATATTTGTTTTCCTAGAAGTTAATATTTTACATACACAAAAAAAGGCTTTTTACTTTGACATCAGATTGAAATGAGTAAAACTGAGATTATTTAATGTGATTTTACAATTATATGGTTTGAATGGTTTGCAGATAGTACGTTAACTTTATATAAAAATGAGATAGGGTTCATTTTTTCCTACTTTTGAACTTAAGCTTCAAGAAGGGCAAGGAGGAAAATGAACAACGAAAGGCACATGAGAAAGGCTGTCAACTAAATAAAACAAAACAATCTTTATCACTAGCTAATCCAAACTTTAGCTACTCAGAAAGTACTATTCTGTAAGCTTATTTCATTTATGACACATAATATTTTTTGAGTGAACCTGGGATAATTGTAGTTTTCTTGAAATTTCAATAAAAGTAAGTGTTTAATGAGAACATTATGCGAAGATTATAGCAACTAGTTATAAGTAAAGAGTGTGTATCTTAAAGAACATTAATGTTTTTGTTTTTTTTTTGTTTTTTTTTTTGGGGGGGGGGGGTAGCTATCCTGCAAAAAAAATGATTTGACTTTAGTAAGTATGAATTTCATTCGTAGTACCGAATGCAATTCATTGAAACACTCTTTTCCTGTTTTTATTCATTCACTGTTCAACGCCTACCCTATTAGAACACACAGGCAACTATTGTACATTTCTGGAACTGATCTGTTAAAAAACGTAATGGTTGTGAAAAAGGCCAGTTTACGTATATACCACCTAGCTTACGTATATACCACCTAGCTTACGTATATACCACATAGATCGCATGAAACTGTAAAGTCACTGCACGATAGCTGTATCGTTGGTCTACGGCAAGCCCGTGAGCCACGCCCCCATTTCTTTCACTTCCGGGCCACGAAAGGCACTATAGGACCCAAACAATGGACTCCTTTTTTACTGAACTCGGGCAACCCCAGCAAAAGGACCCTCTAGACACCCTGAGACCTAAACCTGTGCCACGTAAACGTCCGCCGCTGAAGCAACGCTGTCGCGATAGAAGTTCTACTGTTGGTCCAACTGTTAACGTAGACACTGTAGTGCAAAGCAGATGCATATTTTCTCACCAGGGGAAGAACGCTCAGTCTTTAGAAGATGCTCAGTCAATTAAGGTACTTCAAACGTTTAATTAATTAGCTGGGCTATATTTTTGGTCTGGATAAACTTCCACTATTCCATAGCTGCAGTAATCATCGATTATGATTGAGTGATTTAAAGCATTCAAAACTCATATAATTTCAATGGGTCTCCTTTCATTATAAGCCATATAATTAGTTTCTCAAGCAGAATATCCTCTGGTGCTAGCTTTTTCTGTGGATAATTGTCTGAGAAACTAAATAATAACTTGATGAAGCCTAATGATGTCGTTTAAAGTGTAAGAAATTATCAGGAAAAAACAATTTCTTTCACAACATTTCCAAATTCCTACATTTAGCATTAGAGTAGAAAGGTATAAAAACTGCGCATTAGGACATAATGTGAATTTAACACATTGAGTGCTTTCATTGTATTGTACTTCTTGTGAATTTAGCCTACAATTCGAAGTCGAAGCAAAAGTATGAAGACGTCTGAAAATTTGAGTGGCTAATCTGATATGTTGAAGTTGTTCAAAATACATTACCCAGCATTGAGGTGAGATGACTACTTTCATGTTGTTTTTTTTCTTTTCTTTTTTTTTCCATGAAAGTGGCAATAGTAATTGCATACTTTAGTTCCACCCCATTTTCACCTGTGAGCATTGATGTTTTCATCTATTTGTAACTACTGCAGTTATCTGCTATAACACTATGGTTGCACCAACTGAATGTAGAGAGGATTTAAATTGCAGCACGTGATTACCAATATTAATAATAAAGTATCCATTCCTACAAAACAATATTGCCATTGCAGTATGCTTCACTACATTTTGGAACATGGTATAATTGTGTTTCCGTCATAAACCCTAAACAAGAATACTTAAAATGTACGCAAAGTCAAATTTTATTATGTCATAAAGAATAAATGCAACATTTTGCTTGTAGTGTCAGCAAATGCAGAATTTTCAAGGAGCTACCAATATGGCTACAAGTTGTACCTCTGAAAATCCTTTGCTAATGGACGATATCTCAGAGGTAAGTCAGAAGCTACGCGAAGCAAATCTGGATCAGCCAAATCATGAATTAATGGTAGGGGCTCATATACTCACTCAACCAGTGGAGAAAGACCATGAGTTCCTGAAGAACAAAGAGGTATTTAAATATTTTGTTCCATATGTGAACTTATAATATTTATGTGAAAATTAAAGATTAGGTTATTCTAATTAGTTAAGTTTATACTGTGCAAATAAACTCTTTGCTGGATTGAGCAGATTTTCATATTCTCTATTAATTAGAAAGTTTCTGCAAACTTCATAATTAGTTATTAATTCATCGATTATGTCGGTCGTATAATATATATTATTGTGTGTATTGTTGTAGAAGAGAGAAGATTTGGGAACTAACTGCTATTCGTTACAAATGTCACTCAGTAAAGCAGCAGATAGAGAATTAGCAGAGATGGAAGAGAAAGTGGAAAAAACTGAGAGGGAGAGGAAAGATTGGGAGGTAAAATATATACACCTCGTAGATGAAGTTCGGAGGACTGAACTAATACTAAGGAGAAACATAGAGGTAAGTGAGTAACTACTGAGTAGTGTAGCGTAATTATTACATATATTTATGATGTGTAGAACATTTGACAATGAAATGTATAGATTAGCAAACAATAATAGCAAATTTTCTCATTCTAACAGCCAATATTGTTAATTATAACTTATTATTGGCTTTTAGAACAAGAAAATTTGCTATTATTAATTATTTCAGCCAAGAATGACTGAATCATTAGCAACAAATTAGCTATTATTGACCATGTATCTAAGAAAAAGTCAAGAGATAGTACAACCTTACCAATTGATTAGAACTGATAAAGAGGAAAAGAGGGTAATGTATCCCCAATTACTCATTGATGTGCTAGACTCCTTGTCCATTCAGTTGATAAAAGTATCTCAAGAGCTTTCAGATAGCCACATGAGTACTGCTGATAGAGGTCAAAGGAATGCTATACAAAACAGGGTGAGTGCAATGCTAACAGTATTGGTAAATGATGCAATATGTTGAGTTCAACTTAACTTTAAAGTGTGAGTTATTAAATCACAATAAACACTTCTTCTAACATAGCAAGTTGTTTAACTACTCATGCCATTTGCTTCATCAGTTCAACAATTTGACATCATTCTTATATCAGACACTTCTTGTTACAATTAATCATCAATAATCATCAAAGTATATCATTAACTTCTTGCAAGAGTTTGTGATATGGTGAGAATTTCATGAGCAGTCTATTGTATTTCATGAGCCAGAGGTAGTGAAGATGAAGCCTGAAAGTGAAATATCTTGCTAAATCACTCTGATGAGTGCTACAAGTGGTGTATTCTGTGCTCAATATCTTAACTGCCATAGTTTGTACTAGGATAAGTAACTCAAGGTGTAAAGTTGGCTGTAAAACTCCGAGTGTTAGTTCATAGGGGTTGTTCACATCCCCATCTAGCAGCTGCATTGAGCCTGGCTAGATAGATATTTTTTGTTTTTGTTTTTAAAGAGAAAAGGAGCTTTTAAAACCTGGGAACAGATAAGCTAACGCTGGTTGCGAGAATAATGAGCTTGTGATAACACAGGTGGTGTGATACCACCTGAAATGCTATTGTGAAGATATTAACATCCTCCGAACGAAATGAGGAAAAACTATAAAAAGCTAAAGTTGTAATAAATTGAGATTTTAATGACTTCAATTTCCAATTTTAATTACCTATTAATTTTTTCAATTTGACCTAACTATGATGCTATATTCACTGCATTAGTTATCTATTCTCACTAAGAACTTCATGCATTAGCTTCTTTTGTTTTCTCTTATTTACTTCGGTGGGTGTTTTTCTAGCATATAATTTATATATTGCACTTATTATTGTACTCTGCAGGAAATGAGTGATCCACTGTCCAAATATAAAGTTGACGAAAACAATATTAGATACATAAAGAAGGACATTGGGAAAGGTGCATATGGCTCTGTGTCATTAATAAGCATGAATGAAACTATTTGTATTGAAAAGAGCTTACATACGTTTTTACTTGGCATCCATGACGAGGAAGATGGAGTAGAAGAATCAATTCAATGGAAAAAATTTCGACAAGAATGTGATTTGTTATGCCAAATGCATCACCCAAATATTGTCCAATTCATAGGAGTCCGTTATAAAGGGGACAGTCATAACTCTAAGCAAATACTCTCTCTAATTATGGAGTACTTGCCATCAAGTGTTGAAGAATGCATTACAGAATGCAAAGACGAAGGATATAAAATTCCTTTGAGTATTATCTTGTCAATATTGAAAGATGTGTCTTGTGGCTTAATTCATCTCCATTTAAACAAAGTCATTCATAGAGACCTGTCTGCTTCAAATGTGTTGCTCACATCAGGTCTGCAAGCAAAGATAGCTGATCTTGGAGTTTCTAAACTACTGAACCCCTTAGAATTGGTCACTATGACCCAAGTGCCAGGAACTCCGTACATACTACCACCAGAAGCCTATGAACTCAATCCTAGTTATACATTTCAATATGATATATATTCATTTGGTGTCCTGTCTGTGTATTTTCTTACACAAAAGCTTCCGTATCCACCAGATTTTGCCAACATTATTCAGAGCCTGACCCAATATTGTAGTCTAAGTATGAAAACTATCGTGGAAAGCTGTGTAAGGCGTCGCCCGACAGATCGACCTTCATCTATCAAATTAAGCACTGAACTTACTCATCATATACACAAGTACAAATTCAACTTTTGTAGAGACAAAATATCATTTTTTTCCAATACAAGTGTTGGAATGAAGATGATGGTAAGTTTGCTAGCAGTACCTATTTCTGCCATTTCTATCATGTGCATTTGTTGTTTGTTTGTGTTGTTGTTTTTTATTGTATTCTTGTTGTTGTTTTTTATAGCAGATGTGATTACAATACTGCATATGTAACATAGTTTATGCGAGAAACATTAGCTTTCAGAACTCATACATGATTAAATGTGTTCAATTTTAATTTATGAAATAATCAAAATTAGTATTAGTGAATAATTTTGGGTGAATATATATTTCGGCATCAATTTTGAGAACAATGTTACCGTATCAGCATTCAAAAGAGCATACAATGATAGAACAATTTTAATTACAAAGTAAATACACAGAAGTAGCTAAGTATACACTTACTTTTTTTCATTCCTTTCACTATAATTTGAAATGGCTTTCAACAATCTTAATTACAGTGATACGCATCGTAAGTTTATTTTTTACTTTGTCTATTTCATTTTTGTTATGTAGATGGCACCTGAAGATATACATCAATAGCACTCACTGTCAATTATTGTATATTGGGTTGAATATTTCAATTTTTTTTTAACTTTTATACATCTTTTGAGTTAATACTATTTGTTAATCATGAGCTCTTTATCTACAATATAATATGAAGAAAAATGTGTGATGTTAGGATTTTTTTTTGCATAATTAGAATATTTTCAATCCAGGCAATTATTGTCATTAGTTTAAATTGGTCAAACTTCCTATGTATTACATAAAGAGTTGATTTTAAAGAGTTACTCTAGCAGTCTGATAGTCAATAGAGGGTTTCTAATAATATTAGATCTAGTAATGGTCTAAAAATCAAGATTTGAAATTATTGTGTGTGATGAAGCATCTGGGTAAGTCACTGCACATCTGTATACACCTACATGACTGGGGGAAGTTTTAGAGAGAAAAAAGTTTTTTGTAATCCCCTCTTCCTACCTCTCTCTCTGTCTCTCTTCAAAACTGTTGTTTGGGTCAGGAGAGGAAATAAAAATAAAGTTGTGTATGATCTAGGAAAAAAAGTGTATACTAATTGTAACATTCTTGTTTGATATAAAGTTTCTTGCAACTGAAAAAGCTTTTTCAAAAAGTTGAGTCCAGATAAATGCAATCATAGTGATGTGTTGACGTCAAAGTCACGAGTTGCTATGAATATTGTTATCGGAAATACTGGACCTGGACCTAGATTTACACTGTTGTTGTTGTTTGTTTTTTGTTCTTTTTTGGCATTCTTTGCGAGCGAGAATTTGGAGTACCTGTGAACTTTAGGAAAGATGGCTACACCAGCGGTAGGTTATTCAAGAAAGCGTCAATAATTCAGCGAGCGAGCGAAGCGAGCGAAGCTGACTATCAGTCGTGTTCAATTGAGATTTCAGATATATATAAGTACAGTAAAACGTCCCTTATCCGGGTGCCTTGGGACAAGAGGGTGCCCGTAACTCAGAATTGCCCGTATCTTAGAACAATAATGTTTTAATCACTTTTAAATTGTTACTTATTATAATTATGGCAATGTTTGTACATGTGTTTAGGTTCCTAGTGTGAAATGGATGAGAGAAGTCTTCTAAGTTTAATACTGTAATATGTGAATGCATAGCTAATTGTCACATCTATTAAAATATTGCGTGATTTTGGTCTGTTTCAATGATTCAGTTCTCTTTATAGCTGCTAGATCTATCCACTTTTGTACTAACAAAAGATGAGCTGGATCAGTGTTCCCAATTGACTCCAACCACTTTAAGCCAATATCAAAAGCTTGAAATGCTTGATCGTGACTCACTTGCTCAGAAGGTTCATCATCACTTGATTCTTCATCACTGTTGGTGGTATCTTCACTGTTAACGGAAGCTACAATTCCTTCATCATCCAACAGCTCATGGCCATGATCTGACCTGTCCTCATTCAGCCAGTCCTCTGGACTTTGCCAAGTATCATCACCTTGTGAATGTCCAAGTGAATCAAAAAGTTCTCCAATTTCGGCTGTGTCATTTACAGATGATATCGGATTTTCCAAAGGACTTTCCGGAGATGGAAGATCTGGCCTTAGCAAGAGCTTATTCCAACCATTCATCAGTGTTTCTGGAGTTATCTCATCCCATGCTTGGGCGGCCCAAAACACAGCATCTTTGATAGTTAACTCCTTCACAATTTCTGGTATGCTCTTTGAAGAACAATCATTTTGTACTAATAAATGACGTAATAAACTCTTCTTATATCTCTTTTTTGTACTCTCCAAAATTCCCTGGTCCATAGGTTGGATAAGTGAGGTCGTATTTGGAGGTAAGAATTTGGTTTTAACCTTTCCATCACTTGATTGCAAAGTTGATATTGAAGGATGAGCAGGAGCATTATCAAGAAGAAGTAAAATTTTGTACTCGATCTCATTTTCTCTACAAAACTTTCTGACATAATGGTACAAAGATTTCATGAAACCATTTGGTAAAAATAACTGTGTCCATCCATGCCTTTTTCTGAGAAAAGTAAGAAACTGGAAGTGTATTCATGCTTGTGCTTCGAAAGCAGCGGGGCCTGGCACTCTTGTGAATGAATACTAACGGCAGCTTGCATGTTCCAGTAGCATTGGCACAACCCATTAATGTTACCCGGTCCTTCGGCTTTTTAAAGTTTTTAGCTTGAACTTCAGCATGGTGAACAAATGTCTTTGAAGGCATTAGCTTCCACCACAGACCAGTTTCATCAGCATTAAATATCTGACTCAATGTATATCCTTCCTGTTCTATAAACTGACCTAATTCTATTTTAAAATCTCCGACACTAGATGCATCAGCTGACAAAGCCTCACCTTGCAAAGTGATTGACCTCATTCCATGCCTTGCCAAAAACTTTTTCAACCAACCAGTAGATGCTTTAAAGCTTTCATTATCTGCCTCAGGATACAGCTTTTGGAAAAAGAACAGAGCCTTCTCCTGCAAAATTGGTCCAGAAATAGGAGCTCCTTTGCATCGCTGCTGCATGAACCACTCATAGCAAGCATGGTCAACTTTGCTAAAACTTTATTGGCGAGCGAGCGTAGCGAGCGAGACAGTATTAGGGGTTGATAATGCAAAATCGGGTATATGTTATATGTATATATGTATGTGGGATGGTACGTATGCCCCTTAAACGCACGCGCGGGGAACGTTTTTCTCCAAAAAACACGGCTTTTTAGGCTTGACCCCAGTTTATTCTGAAACTACAGAATTTTGTATTTGTGTGCTAAAATCTATTGTTTTTGTTTTTGTAGGTGAGAGCTTGTTGTCAAGGATTCAAGGTAATTCAGATGGTCAAAGTAACTTCAATCAGAAGTTATCAATACTCAAGAATGATGTAAGTAGTAATTCCATATTTGTTGGCTAAAATTACAAATAATAACACCGGTTTATTTTGTTATCGTAGCTGAGGAACAAGAGTTACTGGTGATTGAGATTATCAGAATGGTTGATGTTTGATACTACAGAAGTTACCATTAATCAGGTAAGAGAGTGATTTTGTATTTGTTTGCTGGAATAAAAGGTCATAACTGCTATTATAGTGTTTGCATGAACTAAGCTAAAACATAGTAACAATACTTAGTGTTTTATGTTACCTAACATCAGGCTCGCTCGCCATTTGTGCTCAAGCACACCACTAGTTTACTTGTATATATGTATGGACGTATGTAAGGCATTTTGTACTTTGACCCTCGCGTTTTTGTGTTAGTTATGTGGTCGACCCCGTCCCAAACTTCACTAAACAGAATCCTCTGTTTATCGATCAGTACCCGTATCTCCCTAGAAATTGAATTGTTTACCGTTTTGAATTCTTTTGCGGGTGCAGTTAAAACTTGAAAACCTAAGGGACTTCCATTTCTATTCGGTAGTGGCGGTGGTAAGTCAATGCGCTCTTTGTCATGGTTATAAGCCGTGCACACAGTTATTACTTGAAAATACATTGTCCACTAGACTACTGCGAAGGTAAGTCTGTGTAGGTGCATGTCCAGTTGTGTCAAAGCATTGTGTGTTACAACCACTACTTAGCTAAAGAATATCACAAAGAAAACTTTTAAATAACGTGTATTGTTTTGTTGTTGTTTTTTTTCCTTCAATTCAAGCAGTTGCAGAGAGTTAGTTGTTACTATGGCACTGAAATCCCTTTACCCTGTATGCTAAATAAACAAACTGGACCTTATTTTCAGTAGCTTCAGTGTTAGAAGTCAAAATCATTCATATGAAAATATTATAGTCTTTAGGCTCGCTCGCCATTTGTGCTCAAGCACATCACTAGTAATAACACTAATTGACTTAACGGAATACCAGCTAGTTTTTGTTTCGGGGCACGTTTTTGGGGATTCGGTGTATTCTGGTGCCGCCGAATACACTACTCAATTAGCTAGAATCAGTTGCGGAAGCGCGAAACAGTAACAGAATATTATTGTAGTAGCTAGCACTTAACAGTGGACACAAAAATTGTGCGAGTTTAAAATCACTGTAGTAGCAATTAGAAGGAATAAATACTAATCTCTAAGTAGTGGTATGCTGCAGTTACAGGGGAGAAGCTGAATATTCAAGATTAATCCAAGTTTTGTTGTCCGTGATTAGGCTTTTTCTAATGTTACAATTTATATTATTCGTTCATGTAATTAAAGTTATATTAGCAAGAAAATTTGAAATGTATAGTAAGGATGAAGATCCACATTCATCTGAGTCACAGAACATGGAGAATTCAAGGAAAACAGGAGACCTTAATTCTGTTACTTTGAACAAGTCTTTAGAAAATGTTCAGTTACCAGATTCTACAGAAATAGCGACTTTTAGAGACCAACTCACAGAAACTGAAGAAATACAGCAGTTGGTGAGTCAGATTAGAATAAATGTTTCATTAATTATACCTCCAATAATAATTGATCAATAGTAAGTTTTATCTAAACTAGAATATTCTTCTATAGCAATTTAACTATTGATCTTATTTCTTATCAGTTTCTTGTTGCAACAGCACATGCAAAGTCCCTCACAAAACAGTTGAATGACAGACACTATGATTAAAACTTTATTGTTATTATCATTATTGTTGTTGTTTATTAAAACTTATAGGATATTGAAAATGAAGACAATTCTACAAGTGAAGATAATGTTGAAGCTGAAAATGTGGATGACTGCACAGAGGTAATGCAAACACAACTCTCTGTGCTACTATAGACACATATAATATAACATGATACATATAATACTAGCCTATAGTATTACAGCACCATTTTAAACATACATCAGTGAGCTCAGATCATATACTAGTGATTTACTTCAGCACAAATGGTGAGCGAGCCATTGTGCACACAAGTAATTAATTCACACAAAAGTAGAATCTGAAGAAGTTAATTCATATCTGTATACAAAAGAAACAAATATGGCTACATTCATTTAGATTGCCTCAAGTTAAGTCTTAGATCCTGTTCACCTAGTTTTAAAAGGCATCACTCAGTCTACTTAGTCCTAAAAGTGACTACAAGTAGCTATGTAGCCATTGACTATAGAGTGATAGCTTCATCTAAATGACCTGATTCCAGACAAAAGGCACTCCTTTAACTAAAAATGGCCGAGTTTTTAAATGATGTATGGTAAGGGGTTTCAGTGCCATAGTAACCACTCACTGCAACTATTTGACTTGGAAAAATAACAACAAAAAACAAAAATAAAGCCATGCATCTCTAATGAATTATGGTACAGTTTATAGTCTTACCCTAAATGAGGTGACTTGCTACTATAGCAGTTAGTATGTTTATTTGGTAGTTGTGCTTGTTTAGTAAAGCAGTAGCTTACTACACTTTCACACACAATTGTTCACTGAATATACCAACACAAGACTTATTTCGTGACTTTGACTATTGGGTAATTGATTTTCAAGTAAGAACAATTCTTTTGCGTAGGTCTAAACTATGACAAATAGTGCATTAGCCAAGATAACTTATTACCGCCGCCAATTTGAATAGATAATAAACTCCTAATTTTGTCAGACTTAACTGCATCTGCACAAAATCAGATATGTCACACACAACCTAGGTAAGCAAGTGATAATACACAGTTAAAGATCGATAGACCAAACAATTCCGTTTAGTGGAGTATGGGAACAGGGTTGACTTCTATTACCACTGATAGTATCTTACTCACTTCACTTGCTTGCCAATTTAACTTCATCATTTTGTCAATTCTCTGATATTCTATGGTCTTTAAGCTCCGAAAATTTAAAATTTTGTAACTTCAATTTTTTGCATTGACATGCTGTATTATATTATTATGAGCAAATACTGTTTTACTTTATGTTTAGGTATCAGCGGCTGAAAAAACAGTTAAAATGCCAAAGAAAACACGTATAAAAGGAGTAAAAGCGATTTTTAAGTGGGTGAGACCGAAAGATCCAACAAAACTGGAGAACTATGGAGGCTATGAAAGAGCGTCAGTAAGTTCAACACCAATTCTGCATATACAATATTTATAGGCTCAACTGATCATGTCATGTTATGTGCATGTACAATGAATGTACCAAAGCAAAGCCACTATCAAAGCCTTACAAACTTGACACAATGGGATACAGAGTATTGAAACGAGTGTTATTTTAACTCATTAGGATGTTGCAGCAAAAAGCAACAACAAAAAACAAAGCAAAAGTATGTTTGTATATTCATGAATACTTCTTTAGCCGAGTTGTGTTGAAATGTAAAGCATTGCTACTGAATGGGTACGGCATCATCAAATTCAGTAGAAATGCATGCAATTAAGGCAACAACGACTATTGTCACTAAAAAAAGGGGGAATCAGGAGAATAGCTTCACAAAACCTAAGTTTGATCATGGATAGAAGGACAGAGAGCCTGAGTGTCAGAAAATATGGTATCTGGAGCTTCAACTCAAGAAACAAGAGCTGAAGAGAGGGAAGGAGGAGGAAGTAATGAGCTGATGGCCAAAAAGAAGGGAATCGGAGAGGGAAACTGAACTAAACCAAATGGTAGAGTATAATAACAGAGGCGGAGGCCAAAAAGTGGCGGTGTGGCTAAAGACTATTTTTGTGTGCGTGACTAAGAATCAAAATAATGGATATACAATTAGCTAATGGAAATACACTTTATATTGTTATTATGAACAGCCAGCTATCAATAAATGCTACAAAATGATGGTATTTTGTGTGTATTATGTTCTTGTTCAATAATACACCTGTATGTCAGTATCAATGATGACAATGACGACTACTGATGGTGTGTGTAGTCATGAATAATTAACATGTGTATTCATGAATAATTAACCCTCACAACGCATGGGTGAGAGAGTTATAGTCAGTTTGTCGGTCAGTGTGAGTCGGTCAGTCGTTCTGTCACACCATGACAATTAAGGGGATCTCGAAGATGATGGCTTCCCAAAGATTGAAACAAATTATTTTTAAATGTTGCTGGTAACCCCCCCTATTGTCACGTCATCTCACGTGAGCTATTAATTTCTTGTAGCCTGCAGTACTTGTTTTGTAGTTAGTCTCTGCAGTTTTGGAGTTCCCCATTGAAACTTAGCTACACCAAATAAATTATTCCTTGGGTTTTTGTATTGGCTACCTAGCTACTTTATAGTAACGCTGAGGGTTTGCACCTTCTATGCTTCCTCATAAGCTCATCTGCGTTGGTCAAGCATCATCATTACCTAAATGGGTAAAGAAGTTGACAAAAAAAAAGTGCTATCATTTTGGGTTTGAACCAGTGATCCTTGACTTTTTAGTCATGCACACACTTACCATTAAACTGTCCAGAATAAACAGCTTAACAATTCTTTGAGTGCCTTGTTAATCTTTTGTAGCCTCTTTTCACTTTTCTTTACTGTCTTTTCCCGGCTCTATAAAACTGAACACTGCGGTATCTATTATTTATGAATAATTCATTTGATCTGAGTTTGGAAAGAGTAGCTATTCACCTACAATAGCTAAACATAATCCACCACTTGCACTGTAACCATCTTGCGCATGTGAGCTGAGGGTCAATTAAAGATGTGCTATCTTCAATTGAATTGTAAAAGCATGGATTCAACAGTTTCATTTGATCCATTCATTTGTAGGATTGTTTCACAAATTCAAGCGATTTTGTTATGACTGCTATGCCTGAGGATTTACAAAAAGCTTTGGAAACTGGATTTACCGACATAGGTGACAAAGTTGTGGTTTTAAAAACTGAATATGAAGCTTTACTCAGGCAGAATAAAAGAATTGAAGAATTGGAGAATGAAATTTCACAGAAAGTGAGTTATCATTATTATAAGTATTGTTTCATTTTTTTATTCATAAATCATCATGCAGAATGGATATATACAGCAACTTGAAATGCAATTGACAACAAGAATTAAGCTTCTACAAGAACGTGAAGATCAATTATTAGATCAAGATAAACAATTGGTAAAGTTAGAATTGGTCTAAAAACATTAATTTGCATGTAGGTATGTAGTGGAACACTGTAAATAGTATAAAAAAGTGTAGATGTCATATTGAAACGAGCCATCAAGTTTTGAATATTTAATTTTAATCACTGTTATCCATAATTTAACAAAGCAATTCTTATTGTAATGAATTCCACATGTGGTTGGAATGAATTTACAGTAATTACATGAGGTCTGTAGCTAACCCAGATAGGAGGCAAGTCATGAACAGTTTAGTTTGAACATAGCTGATGTAGTTTTTGTATTGTGACAGAGGAACTTAAACTGCTTAGATCCTTCAGAGAGGGACACTATTCCTATCTTGAGGGCAGAGACACTAAGTGTCCCTCCAATTGCCCTTAGTGTCCCTCCAATTGCCCTTAGTGTCCCTCCAATTGCCCTTAGTGTCCCTCCAATTGCCCTTAGTGTCCCTCCAAATTCCCTTAGTGTCCCTCCAATTGCCCTTAGTGTCCCTCCAATTGCCCTTAGTGTCCCTCCAATTACCCTTAGTGTCCCTCTAATTGCCCTTAGTGTCCCTCCAATTGCCCTTAGTGTCCCTCCAATTGCCCTTAGTGTCCCTCCAATTGCCCTTAGTGTCCCTCCAATTGCCCTTAGTGTCCCTCCAATTGCCCTTAGTGTCCCTCCAATTACCCTTAGTGACCCTCCAATTTAGTTTTTAGTAGAAGTTGTTACATTCTAAATCAGTTAAGTGCTGTGCAGCTGTTTTGAACTGCCATTTTTAAGGTCTCTCAGGCCCTTAAAAGTACCCTCACCATGCTCAGGATGTTACAACTTGAGGTCTTCCGGCCCCTAAAATGGCCGTTCCCTCTGAGATAGCGCCATTTTTTATTTAGTAAACTATTAAACTACAAATTAAAAAACTATTCTTCAGTATAAATGTTCCATCCAGTATATATTAAATATGTTATTCAATGCAGATTGAAAGTAATTCTCTAGAAAGACATGCTGTGGCAAAAAATAATATTGAAGAAACCAATATTGTTATTGGTAAAGGGTCTTATGGATCTGTATCATTAATACGCATAAATGGAACTCTTTGCATTAAGAAGTCACTTCACCAAATTCTACTTGGTATTGGTGGTCATAGTAGAGTTAGCAGTGATAAGCGATCCAGTCTATTGGACAAGTTCCTCAAAGAATGTGACTTATTATTCAGATTGCATCATCCAAACATTGTCTAATTTATGGGAGTACAGTATGATGGAGAAAATGGAGACCCCAATAAAAATCCTTCTCTAATCATGGAATATTTACCATCGAGTGTTGAAGATTGTATTACAAAATGCAAAGAGGAAGGATACAAAATTCCACTGAGTATTATTCTGAAAGATGTCTCTTGTGGTTTGTGTTATCTCCATTTCAACAATGTCATCCACAGAGATCTGTCTGCTTCAAATGTCTTGCTCACATCATGTCTGCAAGCAAAAATAGCAGATCTTGGAGTTTCTAAATTACTCAATCCATTGGAATCAATGAAAATGACAGAAAATCCAGGAACTCCCTATACTTTGCCTCCGGGAGCACATAGTTCCTGCTATATGTGTAAATATGATATTTATTCATTTTCAGTTCTGTCTGTTTATTTCACTAAACAAGAATTACCAATGAATCCTTCTAAATTTTCCGATGAAATTAAAAGTGTGGAGAAAACTTGCGGAGCATATCTGAAAACTGTTCTGGAACGCTGTGCAAAAGTAACACCAAACGACAGACTGTCAGCAGCAAAGCTCACCGCAAAGTTAGCAAAATGTATTAAAAGCTATGTCATGTCTGATATCCAATCGTAGTGACATGATGCTTGTGCTTCCCGGTATCTACTCTATCGGAAAGTTGAAGCTATCAAGTTTAACAGAGGAAGAAAGGCATGCCATGCAGGAAATTGCAATTCCATCATTAGAACAAATCCATTCATTCAACAAATTATATTTTAACGACACTATTGTTCATTCCAGTCAGTTTGACAGTGGAAAAAGAAATAGCTCGATTTGTTGTTATACTTATAAGGGCAGGAAGTGTTTTGGCAAGATTCAAAGGTTTTGCTTTTCTCCACCGCTTGCATTCATTAAACCCTTCATGCCTACCCAATCCTCAATCCTCACAAGAACAGGAAACCCTGGTCGAGATCGACTAAGAAAATATGCAAATTCTGAAATTATTAGCTGCTTTATAGTTGAAGTGTTTAATGAACTATTGCCAGTTTGTGCAGTTGCACTGTCAGACCTCAAATCCAAATGTGTTCTAGTGTCTCTATCATCTCACTCGTATGTAATCCGCATTCCTAATAACTATGAACACCACTAATATTATTGATTGTTCCACGTCACTGCTGAAACATTTTTATTGTGATTTTTCAAAATTATGTTACACAAGATCAGTATGATCATTCAATATTTAGTAACATTTACTAAGATATTGGCAGACAAGAGCACTGCAGATCTTGTAAGATCTTGAGAGAAACTCTGTCCAGTTAACAAATGAAATACTGTAAGTTCTTACAAAATCAACAGGAAGCAAGTTCAGCAAAATCTTGAATGATCTTACATAATCACTAGTAAATTAAAAATGTAAATTCTATATGACCTTGAAAGATCTTGTACAAAAGAGATTTCATATAGAATACACAAAAAATTTGAGATCTTGCATAATCCCATACAGGATGGTATTGAAACAAATAAATCAAGATGGGATTTTTTTAGTATCTTGTAAGATCTTGAGAGAAACTCTGTCCAGTTAACAAATGAAATACTGTAAGTTCTTACAAAATCAACAGAAAGCAAGTTCAGCAAAATCTTGAATGATCTTACATAATCACTAGTAAATTAAAAATGTAAACTCTTTAGGACCTTGAAAGATCTTGTACAAAAGAGATTTCATATAGAATACACAAAAAAATGTGAGATCTTGCATAATCCCATGCATGATGGTATTGAAACAAATAAATCAAGACGGGATTTTTTAGTATCTTGTAAGATCTTATGTAAGAATGATCTGGCATAAAATGTCTCAATAGAAAAAAGCTATGATCTTACATCATCTTGTATGCCTGTTTTGTTTAAGATTTGTCATGAAATATCTTGATACGATTTTTTGAGATCTTGCAAGATCTTAATCAAGATTACGTGGGACTAATCTTATTATACATAATCTTAGATGTCCATTCCAAATCATGCAAGATCTTTAACTATCTTGGCAAGATTTTTTAATAGGGAGTGCTAACCTTTTCCCGTGGCAATAGACCATCTCCATCATTTCTGTAACTACTCTTATAATCATCACTTTAAACTGAACTATTAAGGAGAGATAACTAAGTAGGAATTAGGATATATTCCTCGGCAGATCGAAGCAGGAATTGACCTGGTGGCAGCCTACAGTACCTGGTCTGAGGGCAAGAGAACTGCCCACAACTGGTCCTCACCCATCAATGACAAGATCAGCGGATGCAATGGATGAGGAAGCCTCACTTTCCCTCACCCACACATTGACCACACCCACACATTGACCACACCCACACATTGACCACAACTGTATAAAACATAATGTTTATCTAAATATCATCAATATCAAATCATCTCTTCATTAACACATGTAGTATGATGAAAAAAAATTGCCCCCATAAAAGGACCCCTGGGTTGATTAGTCCACTTGGCTGGCATGTATTCATTCCTACTGAGCTGGTTGGAAGGTGACAAGTCCATAAGTGAGCCACACAATCATCAGAGGTTGCAGGAGAGACACCAGAAGGATAAAATAGTTGCGGAGTTTGCTGGCTCCTTCTGTGACGTGAGGTTGCACTGCCGGTCTAAGGGACTGTACCTGCAGGTCACAGACAAGGTAAGGGACACTTCTAGTGTGGGTTATCAGTCAGGAACAAACTAGTTTATTACTTGACTATATGTAAGCACAGCAAAGCGAGAAACTATTAGAGCATACCAATTAAAGGCAATGTATGTATGCATGTATGTATGCATGTATGTATGTGTGTATGTATGTATGTATGTATGTATGTATGTATGTAGCGTGCTGCTGAACACTACACCTCAACAAAACTAGAGGTGAGAAAGGGAAACTCTAGAATTACAGCTGGTAAAGGGTTATAGCTTGTGAATTCTCTACCTGTAGCTATTGTTTATACATAAAGCTAGGCTAGCTCACTAACTTCTACAGTGGACCTTTATCTAAGCAGCTAACTGAGATGCTACCACTGAGGCAGTCAACTGCTGCATGAGATGCACACAAACAACAGCACACTACTGAACAAGCAAGTGAACATACTTAAGGACATTGATACACCTTTACCTCATGCACCATTTAAGTAGCAGGTAGGTAGGTGTATCTAGGAGATCAAGAGGACATACACACCCACCGACACACACACACACACACACACACGGGGTGAGGGGATATTCAACTCACCACAAAGTAAGCAATAGTGAAGCAGGTGTAAGCCATGACAGTATAGTATCCATAGCTACCCAGCAGCAGTCCACACACCACACTGGCAAGCATGCAGATGTACTTGTAGCCGGAGTATGCCACTAGGTCCAGCCATCGCAGCTGGGAGTGCACGGCCAGCAGATAGAGACATAGCCAGATGATGAGCACCTCCGTCAACAGCCAGGCTAGCAGCGAGCTGGCGGTCATGCCTAACTGCTCAGGAGAAAACTTAGATGAACAGTAATAGTACCACACTCACTAAATAGAAGAATAGAACAAATTATGAGACCTATTGTTATGATTTGACTTCAAAAAATCATTTCTAATCTGTACTAACCTTTGCTGAGTTCCCAGGACAACACCCGTAAGCAGCACGTATGTCACAAAGCCCATCACTACATAACACACAAATCACAACATTAGCTGCTTACAATACAACAAGAACACAAGGAGGAGGCACAACTAAGCGTTGTAGTGAGTTCTAGCCATTCACATGTAATATTCAGCCACCAATTAGTGCAAGACTTGAAGTGCAGATATTGTCTAATGTACGAGTCAATAGCAATGAAGTATCAGATTCTAACATCAATTTCAAGCCAACTTTAGCCACCTACACACACACAGTTACCTACAGTATTGAGGTTTTTAACTACTTGCACTTCTTGTATTTAGTTTTTGGAGTGGCAGTATGTCATGTTTGCTAGAACAACTCTTTCTGCCCATATGGCTATTAAAGAAAGCAGAAATAATAAAGCACACAAATGTAAACATGATGAATAGTTTGGAAACTAATGACGAGTCTCAAGCATCAAATTTAAGAATCTGTAATTCAGTTGTCTGGTTTAATATTTCATCTTAGTATAGCTTTCAGGCGAGCAACATTCAATTTCTTATACTCATGGTGCTGTGCATTATATGCTTGAAGAAATACGAGTGACAAGGTCATCCTATAGCATTGTTTCTGATGTACACTAACATAACTAACTGCTATATTACCCCTTTACCAGGAATATAAAGGTCAGGAGAGTTGATGTCCTCAGAGGGCGGTGCCCTCTCCTGTTGCTGGTAGCGAGGACTCCAGTCTTTGTGTAAGAAAGGGAACAAATGCGCAGCTTCTGGAGGACATAGTTAGTGTCCACTGTAAAATACGTCTTCAAATGTGAGCAGGCCATGAAGTTACTCACCTGCAGTAATCAATATAAAGAAATCTAGTGAATCATGCGTAACTACAAACTCTAATAATAATAATAATAATAATAATAATAATAATAGTAATAATAAACCACTAGCTAATTTTATATGATGGATCCAAAAGCTTTTTTCTATTAATGACTGTCAGGAGAAGGGATAAAAACAAATAGTTAGTGGGGAAAATCCCTTCAAAATGGCCTAAGCATTCCCTTCATTAGCATAAAAACCCTCATCTAGTCACTACTCCCACCCCGCCCTCTCAACATTAAAAGTATAAGAAGTCACTCACGCCAGAGTCTAGCATGGCCTGGCCTCTGTTGGCGCAGACGTTTTTGTTATCAAACAAAATGCCAAGTAACCTGAATTTCTAAATCATCCGCACCCAGACCCCTTACCTGATTCTCAATCTGAGGTGATACCCTTTACCTAACGCTATCAAAATCTTTAAGTAGCCCGATGCGTTCCAACTATGGGACTCAGAACCGTGAAGTACTCAGATCAAACACGAAGCCCAAATGATTTAAATAAAATAAATATTCAATAATGACTGCAGTATAATGTGAGTGCAAATAAAGAAAAAGGTGAGATTCTGTTTGAAAGAAAAATATATTATGATGCTCTGCTTGAAAAATTGCGATTAAAAATTTGGTGAGGTTGGTACAAGTCTGATAAATTTAAGTCCAGTTTGGAAGGTCTTGTACATGTCGTTACTGGAGTGAGAATGTCTGAAGATAAATTAAGTGTCATGGCTTCCAGTGCTGCTCACAGAAGAAGACAAACTCCCACCATTCCTCTCACCCTCCGCCACCCCAACTTCCTCTCTGCTGACGTGCCATCTCTGGGGCTCAGCCCTCTCTTGTGTTGCCGTCTCTTAGCCAGAGGAGCTCTGGACACATCACCCAGAGTGAAGCCGCTCCTAATAGCCTCGTAATGCGTGGAATGTTTGCTTTAGGGCCGATGCCATGGTTTTGTTCCGGCCAAAGACCGAGCTGGACTGAAGAGGAGTTAGTGGAGCATCTTCTGGATTGAGCCACGGATGTCTAGCCAACTCCTTCAGAGTGAGTCTGCTCTTTGCCTCCATAGTCAACAGACCTGGCAATACAGGACACCAAGTCAAACACAATTATAGAGCAAGATAGATCTTCACACTGACACACATATATACATACATACACACATATATACATACATATATATATACACATGCATACTTATGTACACACACACACACACACACACACACACACACCTTCTATAAGATTCTTGGCTGCCCATTCCACTCTTCTCCTTGCAGAGAGAACTTGCCCATCTTGATGCGCTCCATAATGTCCTCTGTGGACATACTCTGAGCGTAGAATGGAGGATGGCCACACAAAATAGTGTACTGGACAAACAAAACACGCACACACACACACACACACACACACAGAAGCAATGAATATCATTAATTTACACAGTGGCCGATAAGTATACAATGACAGATCATGATAATCTTACTGTGCAGGACTAGTGTGTGTGTGTGTGTGTATGTGTGGAATATGTTTATTCCAGCTGTTTCTTCAGTATGTTGTCACTTACCAATACACTACTATATTAATGGCTTCAATTCTCAGAAATAAATCATCTCCATTTTCATCAGTTTGAGCAGGCCCAGTTCTAGCACTGAGTGTAATTACTAGTCACTAATGTACCCATATAGTATGAAATGACTGCTACATATCCAGCCACATCTCCGACTACTACAGCTAGATAACTTCCTTCTCTCTCCCCTCCCTCTTCCTCTAGTGCCTGTGAGACTCACCAAGATGACGCCAATGCTCCACAGGTCACAGGCCTCAGTGTATCCACCATTGTGCCGCGTAGACAGCACCTCAGGAGCTGCGTAGGTCAGAGTGTAACAAGGCATGGTCAACATCTTGGACTCGTCTGACAGGAGATGTGCAAATCCGAAATCTACGACCTTCAACACAGCATTTTCGCCAATGTCCGAGAATAGTAGGTTCTGTGAAACATACACACACACGCCAGAGTTATGTACAAAACTTAATGGACAAAAAGTTTCAAATTAAATGATAAATCATTCTACCTACTCATATAGCTATGGTGGTGGGAGTGGCCAATACAATTATACAGGATCACATACATACCTTACTAACTGAAAATTAGCTTCAAATTCAGTGTAGCATTAAATTTATTTACTATCTCATGAAAATGCCAAAATTCATTTTTCAAGTCACAAGAAAGAGAGTGGTTAATATGGCCTGTTGCTATGTACAAGTTGGTGAAAAGGAATTGATTAAATCGTACCAAGTGGCGCAGGAGCTGTTGACTCGGTGAAGTTCCAGCTGCGTGGCTTCAGAAACAAGAGTTTGCTGTGGTGTTAGTACTAGAACTTCATCAGAAATCTTAACTGAGCTCACAATAATATTTTCTGAAAACCTCCTCATCCAATCATTGTTATCTATAGGCTATAGCTTACTTGGTAGAGTGTATATACGTCTCCTAATTGACACATTCTTTGGCAGCTAAACACATGATACGCTATATCTGATGAATACGAGAGAACAATGCTATATGTTGGGCCTTACCTTTTATATTTACATGCGGATCATACATGTATTGCTAACTATATATAGCCTGACAGACAAGGTCTATGGAGCCCATGACATAGAGAGAAATATTGATGAATTTGAAAGAGCTAGAGTAAAGTAAATAATAAATTAAAGTAAATTAAAAAGTGCAAGTGTTAATGTTACACTTGAGAACATCTCACTCACCCACCAAACATGCACGCTTATACACATACACACACATTTCCGCGTGTTTCTCACCTCTGGTTTAAGATCTCTATGAACGACTCTCTTCTGGTGCACGAAGGAGACGGCAGAAACCAGCTGCTTGATGATGGCGCTCGCCTGCTGCTCCGTGAAGGTGTGTCTCCTCTGCAGTCTCTCCAGTAGCTCCCCGCCCTTGATGAGCTCCATCACTACGTACACGTACAGCTGGTCTGAGAACACGTCCACCAGCTTCACGATGTTCGGGTGCCCCTGGCACAGCTTCAGGATTTGTATCTCACGCTTCGAGTTGTGCCAGGATACTAATGCCTTACTTTACTGTGCACTTCAGAACAATGGCCTGTGGAGTGTGTTCTTTCCCACTTGCTATCTCCTCAAGGAGTGAGTACAGAACAAATGTCCGGATCATAAAAACAACAATAGCAACAACAAGAGAACACAACCATGTGCCACACCCAAATTGAACTCGCATCTAAATCTCACTGTCTAGTGATCAAGTTCATTCTTAGCAGCTTTATAAATGTCCACTTATTTGCTCACATGATTAATAGCTACATGCCAATTTGGGGAGTTTCCTACAAAAGCTAGTACCACGTACCACAATGTGGAGCTGACTGTCAGGCTTGATAATTAATTTACTCTGTAATTTGGTAGCTCAATGAGCCGTGCAATAGAGGCAGAGTGGTAAGATAGACCAACATAGGTACAGGTTATGTCAGTGGTACCATAAGTGGGCGTGGCCCGGATATATGTGATGTCATCATGCAATTGAAAAAAACAATAGGGATTCAAAAGAATAATACATGCAAGGATATAATAGATTATGAAATTTCCAACATACTCATACCAAAATTTTGCATGGTTCCTGACACATGTGAATAAAAATGAGAGAGGCAAATTTTAATTGCATGCTAAATAGCTAGTTCTCAGAAACTCATTGACAGGTGAATCACCTTGTCCCGATCCCAGCTGGACTCCTCTCCCTACTCAGCATGCATAAACGAACACAAGGTCTACCAACTGAATGAATTATTTTATCTTAAAAGCATTTTTATCCAATTTATCTTTCTATATTTTGTCTTTGGCATATGTATTTCAAGGCTTTCTTTACAGACTTAGTTTATAATGCTTTATTTGTTTTTCTAAAGCAGTGGTACTTTAAATAATAGCTCACTTCCAAGTTTTTACACATTATGCCATTGTTTGATCAAAGGTGTTACTAAATGGTTGGAATGACTGATACACACACACACACAACCACACACATGCACACACACACACACGCATGCATGCACACACACACATACACACAACACTCACAAATAGGGATTTTTTTATAATTATGCTCTTGACCTGGATGTTAAAATGCTACTAGTATATTCGACCAAATTAGGCTTGTGGAATTTCTTTCAGAATAGTAAAGAGTACTATATACCCTATTGATAGTAGTTCAATAAAACCACTATTCCACTATCATATAATACATGTGAGTGTGACACATGCTAGCATGACTGCATAAACTGACTAATCAGGGTTTATAGATTGTGAATGCCTCTACTAAAAAATGAATGCTGATGACATTAGCTAAAAATTTCCGGACATTTCGTTACAGTTTGATGCTCATATTTTACTAGGAGCATTTCTTAATGTTTATATTTGGTTTCTGTAAGTTCTCTTACTTATACATACATACATACATACATACATACATACATTCATACATACATACTTACATACATACATACATCATACATACATACATACATACATATATCATACATATATACACACATACATACATACATAATACACACATACACACACATCATACATACATACATATATACATACATACATACATGCATGCATACATACATACATACATACATACATGCATGCATGCATACATACATACATACATACATTCATACATACATACATACATACATTCATACATACATACATACATATACAAGTAATACTTGTGCTCCATCAATTAAAATTTCAATCATTTTGATTGTAGTAGCTGACCTTTGCTGATACAAGACATTCTGGTTTAAAAGTTAACTGTTATCTATTATTGGATTCATAACCTTGGTTTTACTGTCAAACTTAGTTCACACCACATTAAGTCTTTGATCATGATTGTTCATCACTAGCTACCTGAACAAGTAGAAGTCTTCAGTGAACAATAAACGGACTTAATGTTTTCCTTATCATATCTAATCATATTCAAGATCCTATCAGAACCACTGTATCCTTTTTCATGTCACATCCCTTATATATGCATTGTGAATTGTCTTGCAAAAGTTAGTCCATCATGAGTCAAGCTCAGTAAATGCAGACCCAGTTACCTGCTAGTGGCTTGTTGCTGTGGTTGAGTCCTTCCACTTCCGGTTGAGTCCTTCCACTTCCGGTTGCTCGTCACAACTAAAAGCTGGGGTTTTAACTTACTGAAGATGCTTGTGGTGGCTCTGGTCCTTCAACCCGTACCAACCTCCAGCTCAGGAATTTACAACTCCTGAACAGTTATAAATGGCTGTATACTGTTCGATTGTAGTCACTTGTGTTACTTTACTAGTTTTTAAATAAACTAATCCACTTGTATGTATGTATAGTTAAGGGACTGGTTATTACAAACCCATAAATTTTTAGGCCTGCCTGGGCCTCTTTATGACCCAGAGCCACAAGAAGCCATGCCTATTTAACCACAGAATGCCACAAGAACGAAGGCCAAGAACATTTACATTTTCATTCACACACTTTATCAAGTAAAAACATTTTACCTACTTACTGTATCGTTATGTGGGAAGGTAATTAGTGAAATAGTTGCACTTAGCGAGTAATTGTGACCCTAAAGAGGATTTCCGGTATGTTCATGAATATATTCATGACTTCAATAGAAACCTCCATTAGAAACCACACTTATTGGAACTGATGGAAAGAAAAACTTTATATAAATTCTGGGGACAAATTGACCTTTCTGAATAGTAAAGAAATTGAGTTGGCGTCTACCACAATGAGAAACGTTTGACCACAAAACGGACCAGCAAAATCCACATGTAAATGTTCCCATGCAGAAGTTGGAAAATTCCAAGGGTGTAGTAGTAGTTTGGGTGGAGAATGTCTAGTTAACTGGCACTGATGGCATGTTAGTTGTTTTTTTTAACTTTATCATCTGAGTCATAGTCAATTCCTGGCCACCAAACAAAAGATCAAGTCACTCTGTTCATTCTCGTTCCTCCAGGATATCTTTCCTGTTCTGTTCTGACATGATGGGATAAGCACCCATGACTTCTAATAGGTATACTATTTCGGGTGAGATAGGAGTCTGAGCTGGTGGAGGTGATTAAGGTAATCAGAGTGTCGGCATTGGCATGATCCCTGCCAGGCTTATAGGTAATATTGTAGTTGAATCCTCCGAGTAAAAGTGCCCATCGTTGAATATGGGAGGATGCCAGAGGCAGAATGGTTGACAATTCCTTGAAAATATGTTGTAGAGCTTTGTGGTTAGATAGAGTGGTAAATCGCCGTTAATACATCTTTGATCCTCCGGTAAGTAGCATCTTTACAGGGACTCAGAAAAACAGCGAGCTGCTTATTGACGTCTGCGATGTCGTTTACACTTAAATAAAGATTTGCACGTTCAGCATAAGATTTGCAATCTCCTGAAGTAATGAACTGGCTGAGCGTCATTGTGAGTAGGTTTCTGCTCCTCACCAATGTAATAACTAGTCCCATAACTATACAAATAACTGGATTAGTTTATTTGAAAACTGTAAAGTAACACAACTAACTACAATATGAAAGTGTACAGATATTTATAATGATCATGATCAAAGACTTAATGTGGTGTGACAGTAAAACCAAGGTATGAGTCCAATGATAGATTACAGTTTAATCAGTGAAACCAGAATGTCTTGCATCGGCCAAAGTTGGGCTTATTACAGAGTTCTAAAAAATGCTTAGTTAACAATAAGAATTACATACAGATGTAAGCAGGAAATAATAAATGAATAAGAAATAAAATAAATAAAGATAAATAGTGAACAATTATTCATGGAGCTATGAATCAGTTGCAGTATTTTTCTTTGATATTGTCAGCTAAATCGGTAAAACCAACTGTTTTGTTTTCTAAAGCACAAGCTAATTTACTCCATGTTCTTTCTTCATTTCCAGTTAGCCATTTCTTTAACATGATTTGGAAACAGTCATCAACAAGATGGCTATGCTCATGCTTTATGACATTCAAAGTTTGATAATCCACATCCAACTGAAGGCCAATGTTCTTCCATTGTTCTCTGGCAAAAAATGCTTCTTCAAAGACAACCTTAAACTCTTTCATGCTGAGGGTGTCTAAAATATATATATAGTACAAATAATGACCTAAATACTGAGGCATAATTATGACATACTCTCTTATATCATGTCGTTACATTTGTAAGGACTTATTATATCATCAAAATTAAATTGCATTACACCATTTATTCTAAAGTTTCATTGGTGAGCGAGCGAAGTGAGTGAGACACTTACAGGGGTTAAACAATCGAGATTCCTATAGTGCTAATTAATTTAAAAAAATTTTTTTGGCTCATTTATATGGTAGTTATCACTATATTACTAGGCTAGCTAGCTCGACATGTTTCTGAAGCACACATGACTAGTTAGATGATAGCTACTTACTTGAATCACTTTGAATACTACTGCTATGCATTATGGCTGGAATAGAATCTATTAAACAATAATTTGAGGATAAAATATATTCCTTACTTCCTGTACTTATTACCTGGTAGATCGTATGGACTCATAGTTAAATGGTCAATATCTTGAAGTCCTGTTAGGTTAAACTTTACTGTCACTGAAGAACCAGGTTTGATGCGGAGCCGATACTTTAGAAGAGGAGGAGAAGCATTAACATAATTTTTTATTTGAGTTATACGTAGAAATGTGCAATCAGGTTCATCTAAATTAGCATCAGATGGAGTAATTTCCCCACATACGGTCACTTTGGTGTCTGTGGGATTAAAGCGAGTAACAAAACTAGACACTAATTGAACATCTTCTTTGTACTCTTCCTTGATAAAAGACTTTACTCCTTGTCTGAAAGTGTTGCAATTCTTTACAAGTGATACGTAAAGGTTAAAACACAACTCAGATGACCTACTATATGGTACAGTACCATGATATAGAGATACCTCATAAGATTTTTCCCACCTACTTAAGACACTTCTTATACGATGTCCAGAGAAAAATTTACCGATTTTAAAAAATGAAAATTTTGAAACCATTATCTCTCCATATGTAGATGTAAAAGTTCCTCCAGGAAGATAAGTGAAGTCATAAGGAGGTATGTCTTCAGAGCAAGTAAAAAAATATAAATTATGAACATCATTTGGTTCATCGTGTTTAATTCTAATCGTTACAGAGGTCTCGGGTATCTTGGAGCTGTGGACGTGATAAACTTTGCTAACTGACTCAACCTCATAAGGCATTCGTGTGTAACCTAATGATCCTGTAGATATTTGAATAAGAGTATAACTGTAATCTTCAGACTTGTTTTCTTCAAATTGAAGTTGTATTCCATTCTCTTTCCAGTCCACAGAACTTTTGTGTCCATTGTAAGACACAGAAATGTTCTCATCTTGAATAAACCCAGGCAAGGTAGACTGAGATTCTGTAAAAAATAAATGTATACACATAAAACATTTGTATTACATAAAATAACCTTCCAAATAGTTTAATATAATTAACAACTTTTACATTAAACATGCATTATATTTTTGGCTCCAGCTTATTTAGGGACTTAGAAAGAAAAAAGATGCTAGTAGTTAGTTATGTAATGGTTACAGTTGCTTAGTATGTAAAACTGGGTATACAAGTTTTAGCCAATTCGCAATATATGATTTATCAGTGGAGCACTTCAGAACTAATAAAGAAACAGAGTTAGCCTTGTTTTAAATTAGATAATAATGAAAATATAATTAGCTTGATGTACTGCTTGAGTTATAACTTTCTTATTCTAATAGGAATAGCTACTAATAACCAGGTACTCATTGAATACAATGGTTAAGTTTGTTCGAGCATTCTAAACTCAACAAAGCCAGTTGCCAAAACTACAGCAATATACATGTCAGGGCTCTTAACTGGAGTAGTTTTTGTATTGGGATAGGGATTTTAAATCCCTCATACAGGGATACTCTATGTAGTGTCCCTCCTATTTCATTGTTAGGTTTTTCATATGGTATATGCATGTTCTAAATTGTAGTTAAGTTGGCTGTACTAAAAACTGAATAACTTCCTAACAGAAGTAGCTACACATCTGGGGTTTGCACCATTGGAAATTTCTCGTCAAAGCAGGTAAAAGTATTCCTTCAGTATGCTTCACAAATGGAGGAAAAGTACTATTTCAAAACTCATTATACAAAGTCAATGGGAATGAAAGAAAACAACTTAGCCACTCTAGACATGCTCGGAATTAGTCACATGATTTGGCTCAAACAATCCTCGTAAACAAAACGCTTATTTCTCTCCTCAAGTTGATGCTTTTCAGGCTTCCTACTTCTTTACCAGTCTAATGTTGTGTATGCACAATTGTGCTAAATGAAGTCTGGTATGTTGTATCAACGAAATGGATGGATGCACGGATTGCTGGACAGTATATGGTATTCGGCATTCATAAAGAGTGCAATATATTCACAAGGGATGAATGCATTTATATAAGGTTGAATACTTTAATGTAAAAAAAATAAGTTGACAACATGGAAAATTCCTTCAGTAACATGGAGTTTGTTTCTCTCCACTTGTGTTACATAAGTAACTACGACCAACGACGGTGAGTGTATTCATGAATAAGTCATGAGATTAAACAGTTTGGTACAGCATCGTCATTCCACTGAATGGGTAAAGTGTCATTATATTTAATAGAAAGTGATTAATTGTAACTGAAAAGTGGGTGGAATAGTTGAGGGAGAGTGGCATAGGTTTCAAAAAGGAAGGTGAAAGTAAAAAAGAGAAGGCAAAAGGAGATTAATGGCAGGCGGAATTGGCGAGGTAAGGTGGTATAATAAAAAGAAGGCAAACGTACGAAAGAGAAAGCCAGAAGAAAATGATTAAATGAAACTAAAAAGCGGGTGGAATTGAATTGTTGAGTGAACGTATGTAAATTTCAAAAAGGAAGGCGAAAGTACGAAAAAGAAGGCAACAGTTTCGTTTAGCCTAAGTCCACTACCATGATAGAAGGACAGAGAGATTCAGAATAGGAGAGGTAGACAAAGGAAGGAGAAGGGGCTCCATGATTCAAGAAGAGCTGAAATAAAGGAGGTGGGGGATAAGAAAAGCTGAGATAGTTCAGGAATAAAGAGAGCAGGAATGGGAAACTTAAGTGATTTTAACAAATGGTAGAGGATGGTAAAACTAAATAACAACTTATGTTACTGCATTCTTACTTTGCAGTACGGCAAATGCCACTGTGTGGTGGGGTACTTGCTAGTATAATATATTATATTTATATATAATACAATTGCAGTAGAGTCAACTTACAAACCTTTGACAAACACTTTTAATGATTGTACATGTATAAAGTCTCAAAGTTTGTGAAAAAATTATCCTATCTAGACAAGTATGTGGCATGTACCACATCCGACAACAAATTAATACGTATACTAAATATTGCTTTATTCTATTCACAAGGAATCAGAGTGTTTTTAATCCACATAGAAAAATACATTAGTCTAGTCAGTGCAGGTAAGCAATAAACATAACATAAAGCAAAACAAAAACAACAACATAATCATAGGTGTGAAGCAGAGGTTTGATGGCACACTGAATAGAAAAGGTGTCATACTTTTGCCTCTAAGATACTTGTAGACTGCAACTACTTGATGTATTTTGATACATTAGCAATAATCAAATTTTGCAGAGCTTGAAAATCTGTCCAGTAGTCATTAATTTTGCTATAGTATATTATAGAACTAATATGCCACACAAATATTTGTAGTATATTGGGAAGTGAACGCAGTGACTAAAACAGCTTATAGGAGTTTTTAATCTCATGAACTAATTTTTTTTTCATTTCTGTTATACTTCACTAACATACCATGATAATAATATTTACCTTTTTCTGCTGTAATGGGTAGTTGTGGATATTTGATTCCAGCTATAGTCGGCATTTCCTTCTCTTCATCTGTGAACAGAAAACAGTATATCAGGATATAAATTGCTTTTATAGAGAATTTGAGGGCCTTTTATGGTCACATAAGACACATACTAAACAAATAAAATAATGGTTATACATAAATATATTTTGTTTGCGATCAATACAAAATGCTGCATAAAAACAATTTGTGTGAAATTTTGTATTCCAATTGCACTTTTATGTTAATCACATGGTTTCTGGTGGCTTAACATTGGATTTGTCTAAGAGCTTTTGTATGTGGCAAAAATGGTGGTGAGGATTTAAAATGTCCATTAGACTCTTCCAAGGGGTGTGGCTGTGACATCTATTGTCACTTAATTTTGCCAATGAAATACATCATTATTATGTGCTTGTCGATTAGCGACGTAAGTCCATTTGAAATTAGTCAGATTGGAGTAGGCACAAAGGAAGTGTAAATAGTGGTTTGCTGGATAAACATTTTAAGAAAAGAAAGTAAGAAAATCAAAACATCTTTTTTGCTTCATCATTACACAAATTTCTGCACATTCTTTACTACTGATTTAGATGAATTACGTAAGTACTCCACTATAGAGGCAGATAATGAATTAAAGAAAATGGAGATAGAATTTTAGGTACTACACAGCTTATGTTTAGACATTCTGAAGGTAATATAGTTAAAATTTAGGCAAATTATCACAACAATTCTGTTGTTTCATTAAAAAATAACGTTATCGTGATATGCAATGAGCTTGTGCCAGTGAAAGCTTCATCAATACTGAAGAAAGAGTGCTGCAGACTGGTCTTCTTCTGAACTCATATCATAGAAACCAATATTGACAATGGTATTTATTTAATATGAATAATTTGCAATTTACACTGGCATTGGGCATCTTTAAGACTAACAAACAATTTTCAAAGATTAGTTAGAATTACATAATTTTCATAGTGAAGAATAATTAGCATGAATGCTTACTAATTAATTAGAAAAGAACCTTGTTTAGTGGTGCATTCTCACATAATTGTCAGAGTGAGTCTTTGCATCTATAATAGTACACACTATAATAATTTCTATGCTTGTTCATTGAACTAAAGTAATCAACTACCACTACCATAATGGGTTGCATTTGGCACTGAAATACACTTTAGATATAACAATTAAAAGCATTGTCTTAGCTTTAGGAGCAGAAATTAAGAACTCTGCAGTTTTGTCATGTTGTGATGCCATATCACAATTCCATACAATAGGGTAACAAATTAGTATTGGATGCATGGAAATATTATCCCAGTATAATAGATACTTTTCATGTTTTCAACAACCTTGTTAGACATCTAACTGCTCGATTTAAACTAATTAAACATTAGAAATGTTTACTTGTGCCATATGTGACAATCCATAGAACATGGCTATGCCAATTACTCATGACAGTTAGTGTTGTCAAGACATTCAAAACTGATAGAAAAAGATTGAGGTGATGGCTTTATAGATCACTTTCCCATAATAATTCCATAGTATTTCCAGCATATTCTTATACATCCATTCTATTTCATTCCTAGAGTCTATTGTAAAAAGTTTCTGTTGTAATTCTGTCATATCTTCCTGCCTCTACCTTACTTCAATCCTATTGTATGGATAGATATTCTTATTTCAAGGGTGCATCAATTATTTCAATCACTTCAATTGACAATTATAAAAGACAGAATAATAGCTAACCTGACGGTGCTAAAAAACTGAAATGGATTAGGAGAGACTTGGATTTTGGTGATAATGAAGTAATCCACTACTAGTAAATTAAAGTTATTGTGCCTAATCAATATATTATACTTTTCCAAGATACCTTAATAAATGAATATATATATAGTACTTATTACATGAGTCAGAGTGTGATATGGCGAAATATTTCACGAACAGGCTAATTAATTTTCACGAGCTAAAGGCGAATGAAAATAAAGCCTGAGAGTGAGATATCTTGCCATATTACTCTGATGAGTGTAATAAGTGATTTAGTCCACACTAGATATTTTCACTACTGTAGTTCGTACTAGAGGAAGGGTAACTCACAGGGTAAGTTGGTTGTAGGGTCTACCCCACACCCCCACCTAATATTTTAACGGCTGCTCTAACCCAGGTTGAGTAGGCTACACCAGGCTACACCGGGAGGAAGGTAGCAGAAAAAACCAAGAAAATTCACAAGTTTGGCCAGTGGCTTTAACTACAAGGGTAATGAGCTTGCGCAGTACAGCGTAAAAAAAAAATGTGAAATATCGTGAGTTATTTCACAGGTCATGAACCTAAAAATATCATTGTGAAGATATCTAGGGTGGAATATATATTATATTTATATAATACTTATAGCACGAGTCAGAGTACAATATGGGAAAATATTTTACGAGCACGCAAAATATTTTCACGAGCCAAAGGCGAGTGAAAATGTGGCGTGAGAGTAAAATATCATTCCCATATTGTACGACGAGTGTGATAAGTGATTTATTGCTTCTTTGAAATTTTTCTCAACCGGTTACAATACAATTTTCATTGATTTTACTCGCTACGCGCGCGCTACAAGTAGCGTACAATATAAACCGTACAATATGGGAGAATACAGAACGCTCGCGTGATGCGGAAATATTCAAGTAAAAATATCAAAGCTGCAATAAATATATATATTATTCATTTGACACATGAGAATGTCACAATGTTGGCTTAGCGTTACAATACGGCTATTTAGACATCTTGTTGGCGAGCGAGCGAGACACTCTCAGGGGTAACACAATTGAAAATCGGGGATGTTTGGACGTACGTATGTTATTTTGTACTTTGACCCTCTTGTATTTTTGTGTTCTCTCCATGTTCGACCCCCGTCCCAAACTTCACTAAACAGAATCCTCCGGTTTAGCGATCATTACTCGTATCACCCTAGACATTGAATTGTTTACCGCTTTGAATTCTTTTATGGGTGCAGTTAAAACTTAAAAACATATGGGAGTTCTATTGCTATTTGAGTTAGTGGCGGTTGTAAGTTAATACACTATTTGTCACAGTTATAAGCCCTACGCAACAATATTTACTTGAAAATGCATTGTCCACTAGACTAACATCGAAGGTAAGTCTTGCGTAGGAATGTTCGGTTGTGTGAAAGTATTGTGCGTTACAACTACTACACAGAGAAAAAGTGTAAATAACGTGACTTAATTTTGTTGTTTCTTTTTCAATTCAAACAGTTGCGGGGAGTGGTTACTATGGCATCGAAACTCCTTTACCGTATATATGTAATTTAAAAACTTGAATTTATTTTAGTAGCTTGAGTGTTAGTTGTTAAATCAAACATTTAACAATAGTATAGTTTAAGGCTTGCTTGCCATTTGTGCTCAAGCACACTACTAGTTAGTGTATATATGTGTGTGTGGATGTATGTGTGTCATTTTGTACTTTGACCCTCACGTTTCGGTGTTTGCTTTGCGGTCTGCCCCTTCCCATACACCCACTAACTGAATCTTTCAGTTTAGCGATCCCGTATCATTCAAGGAAATTGTTTACCCCTTCACATCAGGTTGTTTCTGAATGATACAAGGCACACTTAGGTCTTAAAAACTTATTGTGAGATTCAACACTATGCAGTAATTCTTTAGAAATTCTTGTTTTTATTGAAGTCACAAATAATGTTAAGGCGAATGGTTACTATGGTATTGAACCCTTTACCAGACGTAATTAAAAAAACTCATCCTTTATAATAGCTACGAGTGTTTGTTATCAAAAGTAACTGGTAATTCAGATAGTCAGAGACTACAGAAAATAACAGTACACTGGGAATTGATGTAATGAAATAGTTGTGTATTTATTAGCTAAAGTATACTAGTGGTGTGCTTGAGCACAAATGGCGAGCAAGCCTTAAACTACACTATTGTTAAATTTGATTTTAACAACTAACACTCAAGCTACTAAAATAAAGTCGAGTTATTAAATTACGTGTGCGGTAAAGGGTTTTCAATGTCATAGTAACCGCTCCCGCAACAGTTTGAATTAAAAAAGAAGCAACAAAATCAAATCACGTTATTAAAAATTTTCTTTGTGATTTTCTTAATAGTAGTTGTAACGCACAATACTTTCACACAACTGAACATACCTACGCAAGACTTACCTTCGTGGTAAGTCTAATGGACAATGAATTTTTAAGTAAATACTGTTGAGTAGGGCTTATAACTGTGACAAATGGCGTATTAACTTACCACCGCCACTAACTCTAATAGAAATGGAGCTGCCATAAGTTTTTGAGTTTTAACTGCACCCGCAAAACAATTCAAAGCCGTAAACAATTCGATTTCTAAGGCGATACGGGTAATGGTCGCTAAACCGGAGGATTCTGTTTAGTGAAGTTTGGGACGGGGTCGAACGCGGAGCGAACACAAAAATACGGAGGGTCAAAGTACAAAAATGACATACGTACGTCCATATATATAAACAAACAAACATCCTCGATTTTCAATTGTGTTACCCCTGTAAGTGTCTCGCTCGCTACGCTCGCTCGCCAATAATAGTCACAACTGCTACATATTTTTACTATAGAAATGGACCGACAGATTCCATGGAAGTATTATGTTTGTGCATAGCTCATTCGCCCTTTGTGCTCAAGCACATCATTAGTATTCTGTATTATCCAATAAAAATACATTTATTATGTACTGCTCATGTGTGAATGCCATAGTGAGTTTCTTGTGCAACAAACACCTGTATAACCTGGGGGACGCAATAACTCAGCATGATAAATCTGAATATTGGTTATATGGAATGTATTGCCTTATTATGAGGTATTTCCTGTGCAAGTATCAATATAGCTTCCTAGTTAGATATAGTATTATGTTACTCAACAATTCAAATAATAGCAATACTTACTCAACAGTAACAAGTCTAGGTAAAAATACAACTGGAAGTAAGTGTGATCACAATGTAATGAATAATAATGCCAACTAACTCATGAATACTGTTCATAAAGCAGACCATACTATATTATAACAATACTCAATATATAAGAATACATTTGTAATACATACATGCATGCTTAAATAATCTACATATACATGTTAAAGTACTCACCTCCAGGTTTTGCTTGAGATGTGCTGTCATGTTTTTTCTAAACAAACAGAAACAAAAACAAAAATAAAAAAGCATTTTAAAAGTTTTTTGGCTTTATTTTGTTCTTTATCTGTTAATTAGTAGATAATATTTCTGTCAGCAAGGTATTTATTATGTAAGAAATTATAATACTTATATTTTCACTAACTTGGTCTCATTTTATTTGCAGTTAATGGATTGTTGAGTAAAATTAGTATTTGTTTGTAAACTTACAATAACAGGTTGTTGTGATGTACTCAAATATTCCAGCATTATTTTAGTAAGTTTTACATAACCTTGCTGATTACATGTCATCAGGGCTGACAACCCATCTTAGTTTCTCAGATTCATGTTGGTACCATATTCTAGTAGACGTTTAACTACTTCAGTATGACCATTCTGGACAGCTATCATTAAGGCTGATTCTCCATCTTTCGCTTGCAGATTCACTTGGGCACTATTTTTCTACTAGTCTATTAACTACTTCAGCATGACCATTCTGGCTAGCTATCATTAAGGCTGACCACTCATCTTTCTCTTGCAGATTCACCTGGGCACCATTTTCTAGTAGTATTTTAACTACTTCAGCATGACAATTCCGGCTAGCTACCGATAAGGCTGAGGTTGACCACCCATCTTTATTTTGAAGATTCACCTGGGCACTATTTTCTAGTAGTATTTTAACTACTTCAGCATGACCATTCTGGCCGAAATTAAGGCTGACAACCCATTTTCTATTGCATATTCACCTGGGCACCGTTTTGTAGTAGTATTTGAATTACTTCAGCATGACCATTCTGGCTAGCCATTATAAAGGCTGACCTATCACTTTTGTTTTTCAGATTCACCTGGGCACCATTTTCTAGTAGTATTTTAACTACTTCAGCATGACCATTCTGGCTAGCCATCATTAAGGCTGACCACACATCTTCATCTTGTAGATTCACCTGGGCACCATTTTCTAGTTGTATTTGAACTACTTCAGCATGACCATTCTGGCTAGCTGATATTAAGGCTGACCACCCATCTTAATTTTGCAGATTCACCTCGGCACCATTTTCTATAGTATTTGAACAACTTCAGCATGACCATTCTGGGTAGAGGCTGACCATCCATCTTCCTCTTGTATATTCACCTGGGCACCATTTTCTAGTAGTATTTGAACTACTTCAGCATGACCATTCTGGCTAGCCATCATTAAGGCTGACCACCCATTTTCCTGTTGTAGATTCACCTGGGCACCATTTTCTAGTGGTATTTTAACCACTTCAGCATGACCATTCTGGCTAGCTGATATTAAGGTTGCCTGGGCAACATTTTCTAGCAGTATTTGAACTACTTCAACATGACCATTCTGGCTAGCTATCATTAGGGCTGACCACCCATCTTTCACTTGCAGATTCACCTGGGCACCATTTTCTAGTAGTATTTTAATTACTTCAGCATGACAATTCCGGCTAGCTACCGATTAGGCTGAGGTTGACCACCCATCTTTATTTTGCAGATTCACCTGGGCACTATTTTCTAGTAGTATTTTAACTACTTCAGCATGACCATTCTGGCTGGCCGAAATTAAGGCTGACAACCCATTTTCTATTGCAGATTCACCTGGGCATCGTTTTGTAGTAGTATTTGAACTACTTCAGCATGACCATTCTGGCTAGCTACCACTAAGGCGGATCATCCATCTTCAGCGAAAATCTTTCATTTCCCTTCAAATCTACTACAGCCCCCCATTGTAGCTAAGACTTTGATAGAAGAAGTAGTTAAGTATCTATAGTAGATGACTCCTTAGATCACTGCAATATAAGAATGTTAGTGGGTGTACAGAGCTCACTCAACAAATCATGTGTGTGGGCTTGTACAACTCATTCAAGTATCAGACCTCTTAGTAGCCAAAGAGTAGGGACACAAACCTTGGTTGGTCAATTTAAGTGAATTATTGAATTTGATAAAGCATCTACTAAATGAATATCAGCATTTGTGAGAAAACTCCATGATAATCATGAGTATTAATTAATAGAACCTGTGTCACCTGACAGATGAGTCTTCTGAAGCTATAGGCCCATCCAGACCATCTAGGTGGATCAGTGCTCTACCAACTTGTGAATGATATGAGCTACTTTGTTCAGAGGCTGCCAGTGGTAGTATAATGAAGTACACAGCTGCACGCGTTCTGGTTTGAACTGACACACTCATTCTCAAATTAATAAAAGTTATTATTATTATTATTAGTAGTACTAGTAGTAGTAGTAGTAGTAGTAGTAGCAGCAGCAGTAGTATTTGTTGTAGTTGTAATCATTCACTATTTTATTTTATAAATAAAAATTAAATTAGTGTATTACTAAAAACACAAAATTATGCTATGTAGCTAACACAAAGTTTATGCAAATGGGAAGTACAGTAAACCGGTGAATATTCTGTTCTACTCAGGGAGTGCCTGCAATAATTACAACCATGAATCTGACTGATAATTAAGGGTAGTGAATAAAGTAATAGGTCAATTAAGTAAGTGGTGTCAATAGTTTCACAGTGATAGTAATCATACATATTGAACACATCATTAACTTGTCAAAGGCTTGCAAAGTATGATGATAAATGATGGAAAAGCTGAAGTAAACAGCTAATAGTTTTTGAAACTCTTCAAGAATGCAACAATTCCACCAAAAACAAGCACCCAAGCCTATCTTGCATTGTATCCTCTTGTTACTTGACTACTGGACAGTGTAATTACAAGCACAGGTCAAAAACTTGAATTTTTGGTAGATATGTGGTTAGGAAATTTCTTGTTTCTCTACTTTTTTTTGGTAGAGGATAGGGCTAAATGTCCTATAATACAGGGAATTTAGCCCTACTTTCCACTGGAAGGTAGTGAAAATATGAAATTTCCTAAATGTGTGACTACAGGAAATTGAAGTAAAATCAATTGTTTCACATAGAGTCATAAAACTATGACAAACCACCTTTAATCATCACCACACTAATTAAAAAACAACAAAAAAAACAACAAAAAAACTCTTCTAAGTTTGTAAGACCAAACTGTGAATATTCTCAGCAGCTTTTTATCATTTTGTTATGGTATTATTTTGAAGTCTCTTTTCTAGATCTTATAAACTTTTTGCGCCCACAGTGGGTGGGCACACCTTGATCTTATTGAACTTTGGTCGCACATATATATAATACCTGTAATATATACACCAAAAACTCAATTGAAACTCATGTGTGAAAGGCCTGCTTTGCTTGTCCGAATTAACTGCAAATGAAACTCTAACAGGAAGTCTTTATAATAAAGCTTGAATGCTGTAACTTTATCCATTATTATTATACATGTACCTTATATTAATGTAATAATTCTATGTAAAAATAAAATGATCAATTCTGTCACTCTATAGCTACTCAGAACCAACTTCTTAAACAGAGCAACAATGTTTTTATTTGTACTTGTATATTTACTAATTTATTTCATTGGCTTACAAAAAGAGCTATTTATACAATCTGCTGTTGCTAGGAACAATATCCACAACTACTTTTTATCTTTATCACTAGTATATAATAATGAAACAATACAGATTATTTTACACCTATATAGATGTCATCATCTGTGAGAATAGTACAAATAATGAAAATGCCTAGGGAATAAACAGAAAAATGTTCATTTTTTTAATTTATCCCCTAGGCATTACAAAATAAACAAAAATACACCAACATGTTCATATTTCTGCTTATTCCCTAGGCATTTTCATTTATTTGTACTATTCTCACAGATGATGACATCTATATAGGTGTCGAAATGTCTATAGGTGTCGAAATGTCTGTGCTAGTGATAAAGATTAAAACAAAGAGCTATTGCTACAACACAGCAAAATTGTGGTGTTTAAACTTACAAATATTTTTTCACCGGAAGATTTGATGAAACCAGCTAAATCCCTTAAAAAGTTGCACTTAGACTGACTGAAGATCATTCTAATGTGTGTGGCTAAACCGTCGCTGCTTGGTCTCATTTCTGGTCTGTCCATCAGACACTCTATAATTATATTCCCTAAGAATTGGTTTATAATCATAACTTGATCAATATGTACTGAACGCATTCCTATTTCAAATTGCTCCTTGTGAATATGGTAATCTCTAACTGTAGCTCGATCCGGTAAGGGTTCTTTTTGGTTCACGAGATACAAGGATATAATACCATATGAATATACATCCATTTTTTCTGAGTATTTATTTCCTTTCAATGCTTCAGGTGGCATGATATAATTTGCCCCAGGCGCTTTTGTCAGCTTATTAGAAGATCCATCTGTATACGTAGACATACCAAAATCAGCAATCTTAGCAGTCATGCTGGATGTCAATAAGATATTAGCAGCTGAGAGATCCCTGTGTATAATCTTTTTTGTATGAAGGTGGGACAATCCACTGACAATGTCATTCAATACAGAGAGTTTAATGCTTAATGGAATCATGTCTCCATTTTGGTTGCAAACTTCAATGCATTTTTCCATGTTAGAAGGAAGATATTCCATTATTATTGAAACAAGCTTATTGCCATCTTTGACTCCGTAATAGTGAATGCCCATAAACTGAATGACATTTGGATGGCGGATTTTGGACAACAGCTCACATTCGAAATAAAACTTTTTAAATAGTGGTTCCAGTTGATTCTTGCCAAAGTCTTCTGTATTTCCCAGTCCTAGAAGTATATCATGGACTCGTTTTTGGATGCAGTAAACCCCATTCACCAGAACAGCACTTATGGATCCATAGGATCCACCATCCAGATATGAGTTCACTGGTCTTATTTCTTTTATTTCAAAATCGTCATTCTAAATAATGTATCAGTTATTATATAAAAATGATAATAATTAAGCTATAAAATATTTACTAGAACATTCAAAATAGCTCTCATGCTTATTATAATAGTATAATATGAATACTTAGTTACTTAAGCATGAATTTATAAGAATTTAATATCATCATTGAATCTTTGGAAAACTGTTTTATAGCTAGATTAATTAGTAGCTTTGCTCACTTTGTTATAGTTGATTATGCTAGACACTACTTATTAAAAACACTATTTAGGCACAAACATATTATTATTGCCACAAGGCATACAACTTCAACAATTGCTTAATGCTAAATTTTAAATATTATACAGTATAAAAACAGAAATATTCATTAAAAGTTTAAATGTAAATAATTTATAATAAGTTTTCATCACAATTTTCTCTTTATACATAATGACTATTATTATTATGGCTGTTTTTCTTGATAGAATAATTTTATATAAATAACACAATAAATAAATAATTTAATTGAACAAGTAATCATCAAGTTTTTTGATACACTGAATCTTTCAATTAAGTTCTATGAAGTCAAAATGTGGGATTGCAAAAAAAAGTTCATAATTGTACTTAAAGATCTATAATGTATGACTCAATTAAATTCTTAGTATGAAGCATTCATATTTTTGAGAAATACAATTTTACTTGCTTTCAAACTTAGTAATAAGCTATGCCAAATCTAGTCCCCTTACCATTTATGCTAGAACACACTACTCATTATTGTTACATAAAAAGATCTATCAGTAGTTTCAATAAATTTTATAAAACAGACCAAGTTGATCATCTTTACTAACCTCTTTATCAATGGCCCCATATGCTCGGTGATTTGGTCTATTCTGTAATTCCTTCTCTTTCAGCTCAAGGAGTATTTTCTTATCTCTAAGCTCTTCATTAAGTATTTCTACTTGCTGAGAAAGCATAAACACTCTATGATTAAAGATTTCGTTTTCCTCAGTATATTTGGAATGTGCTTCTTCACGATCCTGTCTCTCTCGAATAAAGTCTTGCTCATAAGTCGAAGCCTATAATAAAAAATATACTGGACTAAGTGCAATTAAACAAATTGATAACAGTAAATATAGAAAAGTCTAATGAAGTACATGATGATGAATTTATTTTACTTATTATGACAAAATGAAAAAATTTTTTTAGAATATGCCTATTTGCATAAAATTAAGATAATTTCCATATCTTAACTCTTACCTAAAAGGGTGAAATTCATTTTAATGCATTAATAAAGGTAAAAGAGCTGTTAGAAAGAGAACTCGTGTGTAATTTAGTGATTAATAATAGGGCTATTAACCATCTTACCAGCAGATAAATTCAGTAATTTTATTTCTTCTATATGAATAATGTTTAAAAATAAATATCAAACCAGGAGTTCAAAAAAAGTACCTAGCAACCATTATATCACATGAAAGTACATGTATTGTTCAACATTTTTGGTCAAATTTGGTTGCCTAGCAACAAACAACAAAGTGGTTATTGTGATGACAATGTAACTAATAACAAATGTGATTTGTATGCGTTCCAGTGCAATATTAGCAATTGCTTGTGCATGATTAGATATTTTTTAATGTTATAATAGACAGTGATTTCAGCCAGCAATGCTGTTGCTCACTGATGACACCAGGGGAGGCGTGACTGTTAGCTCGGCAAAAGAATATCAAGAATAAAAGAATATTTCGCTAACAATTCCAGTCCTCTGCACATACTCACTCGTCCCTCTAGCAATTTTCTTACCCATACTCCTCATTATTTATCCATTCATTACTTTGTCAAACTTTCTTGCTTTCAACATAATCAGTATTACCATCATCTCAATATTCTGACCTTGCAGAAGTAAAGACATCATCCTTTGAATGAATAGAGAAGTCCATAGTAATTCAGAGAGCAAAGGTAGCTCAGTCAAATCATTACTCATTGCTGGGAGTTTGTAAAAAAAAGTTTACAGCTGTGACCAAATTAGCACCATATTCCTGGGAAAGCTATTAGGCATTATATAACTTACCGCCATCTTGCCAGGAAAACTATTTCTTACTTTTTTTCTCGAATATACTGCGTAAATAGCTGTTTGTCTTACCTGGAATATCAAGTTCCGTTTCTTCTTTGACATAGATGCTGGTATGTTCACTACCTACAGTGCTCTAGTAGCTCTCAAGTTGAAAACTATTAGTTTCCTCAACTGGCAAATTGATGACAATAACGGAAAATGTTGTAAATGTGACAATTTTAGCTCTCAATTATAAAATTTATAACTCTTATACCTTACAAATTGTACATTAAATGAAGTAGTAATGAAATAATTGGTTGTTATCTTCATTTGAAACCGTATGCTGTTTAGTAAAATACGGTCATCCCACTTGAATGCTTCACCATTTTAATCTTTCCCATCTACGATATGACTTGCTCTAAGAAATATAAAAAATATTTTATCAATTTATCAAAAAAAAAGTTTCAATATTTTTGTATACAGGCTTCTGAGGCAGAATTTTTGGGGTAAAAATTTGAAGCTGTCCAATTCTAAGATGTTATGTAGAGAATAAATTCAACTGCCACACAGTATCGATGTTTTCAAAATGTCTGGGACCTTTATGGACTCAAGATTTTTCAACTGCTGGAGCTCCAATGATAGTTTGCTGATATAGCTGTGGGAAAAGTTTCTAGCTAGAAAATATCAGTGAATCAATGGTAAAGTTTATCCGTTTTTACCATTTTTTACATGATGTTGGCCATTTAGTCAAAACTGTATGGAGCGCAACAGTAAAAACTACGTTTTAAAACACTACTATTTTAAGGTCGTACTACGGAATGGAATCTGGAAGTTTATATTAGCACCTACTTTAGATGTCTTTTTTAAAAATATAACGGCATTATTTAAATATTAGAGACAAAAGAGGAGAGTGAACAATTGTATTGACTAATACTTGTACATATTTAACCTTTCTGTGTGCTGCTATTCACTAAATCCAATACTCGTTTATTTTTATACAAGTAAATACTACTATTGTGGGTACAAGTTAATCGTGTAACAGTTAATAGATATGAATAATGTGGGTGAATCACAACTAAAACTCTCTTGCCACACTGTACCCACCAAAAATAATATAACCTTATTACCACCAAATGCAATAGATATAATAGTTGATCTTGTCTATTGACACACTAAAGAATAACTAATAAAATGGTCTCGTAATTTCATTAATTGTGAAACTGTGGGCTTATCAACCAATCATATCCTGTCTATACTGGCAAATTTAATTGTGGTCATTGTCAAAATTCTCACTTACCTTAGCTTCATATGCAGCTACATCATCTTTTAGAGACTTATTCTTTTTTGTTTCGCTCTCAAGTTCACTTCTGAGTAATTGATACCATGATCTTGTTGCTGTAAGTTCCTGCATAAAAATAAACACAATAAAAATGAAACACTAAAGGTGTGAACCTTCAGCACCATTAATATTATCTCCTTCCAAAAGAACAACCAATCTGTTAGCAATTTTAATCAGGTATCAATATAGCTTTTAATCAACAATATTAGACCAATATTAGACCAAAATTAAAAAAGTAGCAAAATAAAAGGTCTTAATCTTTGTCCCGAGTAAGTTAATACCTAAAGCAATGGTTAATCCCAAATCAGAGCATGACAGACCGACAGACAGACAGGCAGACAGGCAGACAGACATACAGACAGAAAGACAGGACAGGTGGTCAAGAGGGGGCCCTAACTTTTGTACAAAAACAAGGGGGGCTTCCCCATTGTCTTGAAACATAGGGGACCCCGGTCCATGTAACCCCCCCCCCCATTTAATATGCTAGTGGTCTAAAAATTAATGCTCACATAATCAATTTAAACAAATAAGAAATAAGTACAGTAATATTCAACATGCTTTATCATTAGAACAAGTAGATTTTGAATTATTATAATTATACAAAATTAATGACAATGTAATAATGTAAACTCAAAATTTTATTCCGAAAGTTGAATGGTACAATTTCTATTTCAATTAACATTAACAATATATTAACAAATTTTAAAACATAGCTTTCTTATGTTAAGAGTAAAATAATTAGATTTACCTCAGTTAATCGTCTGCATTTGGTGTTACATTCAAACTTCTCTCTTTCTGCTCTCTCCAGGCGTTGCTGCATTTCTGTTATTTCTCTATTGTTGTTTGAAGCTTGAGGACTACTCGCAATATGTAGATTCCTCTCCTATAACACAGTATTGTATAAATACAAGACTACTAAATAAATATTTAGGTATCAAATTGATTTTATAGCAATGTTTAGACTAGTAACCTGTATTATTGTATTTTTGACCTTTGAATCCCCTATAGATTTGGTGGGAACTTTTACATACACACTGTACACAGTACTCCATCTCTCACCAAACTTTATTCTAATAAGGTATTAAGTCTTTCTAGGCCTAAAACATAGCTACTAGAGGTGTGTAACATTCAGGTGACACAGTCTATAAGTCTGTCAATGAGTACAAAATAAAAAAAATTAATTCAACTTTAAGCTATTGTTGTTTAATGTCATTGTTGTAAAGCATTCATGTTGTTACAGAAGCCTGTAGAGATCAGAAATATTGTTTTTCTTTGATTTAATTAAATTAAAAGGCAGATGTAATTAACACTTATGTTTATGTAGTTAAAAAAATTCAAACTTAATACTTATTACATGAGTCAGAGTGTAATATGGCGAAATATTTCACTAGCAGGCTAATTTATTTCATGACCCAAAGGTGAATTAAAATAAAATAAAGCCTGAAAGTGAAATATTTTGCTATATCACTTTTGATGAGTGTAATATGTGGTTTATTCCATGCTAGATATCTCCTGGTGTAAAGTTGGCTGTAGAACCCTTTGAGTCTTGGGGCTTCCCCACTCCCCAGCTGATATTGTAGCAGCTGCTTTGACCAGGTTTGGTAGGCTTCCCTACACTGTTAAAAATGAAGTGTTCCAGTAACACTGCATCATGAGCGTTCCCATGAGAGGGAGGAATTTATGCCTCAGCCATGTTTCCTCAACACTGCACAAAGGGTTACAATATAACACTTTGAGAGGCATTAGGATAACATCTTTAGCAGAGTTGTATTTAACACCTTCTGCATGCTTACCATAACACTAAGAAGATATTTCAATGGCGCTAATAGCAATATTGACCACAACTCATTCTCATAACCTCAAAATTATTGACAAATGAATAATTGACAATGAGAATAAAAAAAATAGTTTGAATAAAGTAAACAGTTTTAAGTTGCCCTTCAACATGAGTAGGAGAAATATCACGATAATGCACTCCATTTATGATCCATCATGTTCAAGAGAGATATACCTGCATTGACACATAAAAATATAACATAAATCAGTATGCAATTATATACTCTACTCCAAACACTTTCACAGCAACTAAACACTCCATTCTAATCTCACACAAAAATGCAACTAAACACTATAAACACGCTCACAAAAGCAACTAGACAGTATTCTAAACACACACGTTGCTAACGCAACTAAAGACTCTATTGTAAACACTCAAATGCCACTAGACACTCTATTCTACACACACTCACAGATGCGACTAAACAAGCTATTCAAATCGCACACACACACAAACACAACTAAACACATTAATCTAAACACACAATTAAAAATGGGGAGTATGGAGAACTTAGTTTTAGTGTTAAATAGAAGGCACTGCCTGGGCACCCCAGTTTAAAGCCTTATTATTATCTTCATAGTTTGTCATTACTAAAAGTTATAAGAGGATATAAGCTATTAATTACATATGCTCATTTGGTATGAAATGTATTGGTGTGGAAGTTATTAGGGCTCAAAGTGGAGTGTCCAGACAGCGCCTCCTGGTAAAAGCCTAACGAGGTGTTATTAAACATCGAATTTTAACAGAGTATAGAAATAGAAAAACGAAGCAAATTATTATCACAGGCTGCACAATTTATAGCATTATAAAGTTTCTGGATAGTCTGGACAGCATGATACTGAACACAACTAAAGTGTTTAAAGCAATCATTACTAACTATGAAAAAACATCATGCGAGGATATTATGCTCGCATATAATAAGTCAAAACATTAAGCTTCACTGCCAAAACATAACACAAAGCTTGTGGTTAATGTATTTTGGGGATATCAGAAAAAAGGAGCAAATTAAGAGTGAAGAAATGGTTTATGCAACAGGCTGAATTAACAATGTAATTAATTTGTTAACTTGTACATTCTTACTTTGTCTCCAAGAGCATCTCTAGTTTCTCGCACAACACTTTTTTTTTTTGTAGCCTAAAACTCTCTGAAAAGTACTTAAATACTGTATAAATTTATTAATCCTAAAGAAAATATCTATTCCGTGCTCAAACTCAACTTAAAATGGCTAAAACACTCTCCAATCCCTCAAATAATCAACACGCTTTTTAACTTACTGGTTTTCCGAAAGATCCAAGACGAGACAGCACTCAAAACAACACCATAGAACTCTGCTGCAAAGAAGGCTGGGAATATTGTAATAAATGCTCTCTCTGCAAGGAAATAGTAGGAGCTTGTGCGTATCACAAAAATTACCAAAACCGCATATTCTAGTAAATACTCACTTGTAAACAACTCTCAGAAAATTTTAGCCAAAGTTTTTAAGGCAAGACGATCTTCTGCAAGGATTTAAATAATGCATTAAATTAGACATTGCAGTGGAGCAATGGCTAAATTTCTATTTCGAGCACTAGCTTATCTATATAACAAAGTTACTGTCAATAGTAGGATTTAGATAGCTAGCTATTTTGCTTACAACTTGTTTGTAGACTTTTATGGACCTGTACATCAGTACAGCATTAGAGAAAAATTCAATAAAATACAGTATGAAATATTTAGCTTATTGTTATAATTTTAAACTTGATTTAATATAAGTGCAACCAGCTAATGATAATGGCTAATGTTCTCAAGTAGGTAAATGCTAAAAAAAAATAAGTGTGATCTACACTTGTGTCAGTGTTATTGGAGTTCTGCAATGTTTACACTTATATTTAACAGACCTCAGTGTTACTATAACATTGCAAGGTTTCACACTCTTGATTTACTCTTCAAAAGTATTATTATAACACTTCCGTTTTAACAGTGTACGAAATTAGCTGTAAAAAAAAATCTCCCACGCCCTAAACAGCTATCAGAGGCAGGTTATAGTACCTAAAATAAATTGTGAAGATATCTAGTAAGGAATATAAACAGGGGTGATGGAAATTGGGCGAGGGGGGGGAGGGGGGGGATGGAGGAGGAGCACATGCCCTCCCTTCCCCCCAGATTACCCAGATTAATAGCTTGGGGGGGGGGGGGCACACTGGAGCACACACTTTGCAGATTTAAGTATTGAATTGCATTGGTTATCTTAGTTAACATGAAGTTGTGTGAAATAACTTGTGATATTTCAAGGCTTGTTATTTCATGCTGTACTGCTCACTTTACACCCTTGTAGTTATAGCAACCATCAAACTTGTCACTTTCGAGCTAGCTTAGCAATTGAGACACTTACAATTGAAAATCTGGATGTTTGTTTTATATATGTTTTGATGTACATATGTCATTTTGTACTTTGACCCTGGCATTTTTGTGTTAGTTCGGTGGTCGACCCCATCCCAAACTTCACTAAACAGAATCCTCTGGTTTATCAAACATTACTAATATCAGCTTAGAAATTGAATTGCTTATTGTTTTGAATACTTTTGCGGGTGCAATTGAAACTTAAAGAACTTACCGGAGTTTCATTTCTATTCGAGTTAGTGGTGGTGGTAGTTAATGTGCTATTTTCATAGTTATAAGCCCTATACAAAAGTATTTACTTAAAAATTCTTTGGCCTTAGACTAACCATGAGGTATTTAAGTCTTGTGTAGGTATGTCCAGTGGTGTGAAAGTATTGTGCGTTAGAGCTTAACAAAGAAAATGTTTGAATAACGTAATTTGATGTTTTTGTTGTTGTTTTTATTCACACAGTTGTGGCGAGTAGTTACTATGCATTGAAACCCCTTTATCCTACAAACATATTAAAAAAAACTCAACTTTTTTTTAGTAAATTGAGTGTTTGAAGTTAAAATCAATCCTTTAATAATAGTGTAGTTTTAAGTTCGCTTGCCATTTGTGCTCTAGCATATCACTAAAATGCAATAGCTAATGTTCTTTTTAAAGTAAGGATTAAACAAGTACTATATATACCAATAGACACTGGTCACAGTTAGAGTATTTCCATAATACACTTACTTCTCTTCCGTTTTGCGGTGGCAACACAGGTTGTTGCATAAGTGGTTCTGGTAGAGGATACTTTTTCTCATGTTCCGATTTTTCTACTTCTGTTTCCAAATTATTGCATCTTGCCTCACTCCGCTCTTCACTTTTTCCAGCTGACTTATTTGTCAGTGGTTTATTTGTCACCTGAGCCTGAGAGTATCCTGTTCTCTAAGCATCAAAATGAATTTTTGCATATTGTTTTAAAATAGAAATATCTTATTCTAACTAACATGCACTAGTTAGAAAAACAAAAAGTAATCAATTTTTATATGCCAATTATTGGTTATCTACTTTAAAGAAGTTATTTCATTAGATGTCACTACTTTCACTGCTTGCAGTTTACAGAAGTGTACTGCTGGAAAATCTGTAGTGTGCTTGAGAGGAAACTATGTACTAAACTCTTATTCTGAAACAAAAATTACACTGGATTGGTAAAACATGAGTAAACATAGGAAGTTGTACATGTGGTTTGTAGTTTGTTCCAGAATTAGAGTTTACCACACGGTAAACTATGCAGTAAATTTACAGTACACTTCGGTAAAACAAGGACTGGCAAACAGTGTGTATTCGCTCTCTTTTACAGGCTTTTTTTTTTAACAATATAGAATTAAACATATCTGGTCGCCACTAGGAATCCGACCCAGGAGCAAGCGGTCCTGGGTTCTACATCCTAAAACTCCCATGCCAAATAATCAAAGAAATGGTGTTGCTTATAAAATTACTTGTGGCACCTACAATGAAGCATATATTTTGGCCAAACAGGTCTTACTCTACTTAACAGAGTGAAGGAGCATCAAAGAGCTCTGACATCAATTGATGCAATATATAACACTCCAGCTGTGGCAAAACATGCTATGAGAGGAAGTCATCAAACTGATTGGTGCTATAGCTGAGTAGACTGCCAACAGAATTGGGTCCAGAAGTGTTTGAATGGTACATAAGAACAAGCAGAGACACAATGAACAGGGAGAATGGATCACTTTCTGAAATATATATTTGCTCTGAACACCTACAGGCCGAAGGACTGATAAAAAAAACAACATGTTTCATAGTATCTAAGTTATAAGGCCCTGTAGTCATTGTCAAGTTTTTGTACCATTCAACTGATGATGACTGCAGTGTGGGCAGAGAAAGGCCCACATGAGAGAAGAGCAAAGAACAGTATTTATTATTATTGTGTTGGTGTATGCATATCGAGAAAGGAACTATCATATCGTGTGTTGTGTGTGTGTTGGACAAGGAGTCATTGTATATTTTGTGAACATGCTCAGTAGTGCTGTTGTGGTCATTCAGGGCTCAAGCCCTCATGTAGTTGTGGTCATTCAGGGCTCAAGCCCTCATGTATGTAAGGGCCTTGTGCCCCTTGTATTGTTAGTGTGCATTTCAATAGCAAATTTCAATTCGTTGAGCTAAGGCTAGCTAGCACACTCTGGTGGCAGCGTATTATAAGCTGTTACCAAGTGCGGGTACAATACCTAAGGGTACTAACATCACATACGACCCCCACAATTGGTGGCAGCGGTGGGATCTGAGGAGGAGACGTCCCGATCAGCCCAAGCGAACAACAAGACGAGCTCAAGGTGACCGAGGTGACTGCCAGCTCTACACTCGAGTCTCAGGACCACGAGGATTGCCAGTGTGGAAGAAGCTACACTACCACTGTCTAAGGACGAGCAGCGAGGAGAAGAACGCCGCAGACAGGCACAGCTAACCTGAAGGACGGACCACTGAAGTGTCAGGACCCGTTGTAACCCCTGAAGGAGCAAGCTTAGCTTTCGCGGACAGTTTGTGTGTTGTGAAAATTACGAATTGTAAAGTCCAAGCTGCATTATTTTCTAATATTAATTTTGTTTTGTTCTCATCCTTGTAGTGTGTTTGACGGAGGCAGAGTACTCTTGCCCCCTATGACGGAGCCCGGACACAGGGAGGGTAAGCGGAGGACCAAGAAATTGCCAGCGGTATCCTCCGAGGAAGCACCATATAGGCCGACGGGCAAGCCCATTGTTATAGAAAGATCACCTTATCCTGCTAGGCCGTCGGACGCAAGGTACAGAGAGGAGTCGGAAGGGGAAGGAACGGAGACCGAGAGGATGGAGGAAGCAGAAACAGGCAGAATGGCGAGGAAGTCTGAGGAGAGTGGAATGGAAACATTGGTGCGGTACTTGATGCAAAAGGATGAGAAGGAGAAGGAGAATAGAAGAGAGGCAGAGGGTTCCAGGCCCGTAGCCAGAGGTTCGCATTGGGGGGTTCGGATTTTAAGACGCAATAAGCCACACTTACTTTTGTTTCCTCGTTAATTCTTCTACAATACTAAAAAACGAAAGATAAGTGCACTAAAGCTTATAATTTGTTCTAGGTATTCTACTTCAAAACTATAATTCATTAAACATTGTTGATATTAGAGAGAAAATCGGTTAATTCGCCTTACTACAAGTTATTTAATAGTACGGCGTGTGAACTGCCCGTTCAAAATGTATTGGAAAAATCGCTATAAATGAGTGAAATAGCACTGGACAAAGTGAAATGTCACGGTAGCTTAAGTAAGAGTGAGTGCGCAAACATGCAGCTCTAGCCTTGGAAATGTACAGTTGTAGTTTCTAGTTGGAGACAACGTCATTCTTTAGCGCAGAAGCTATACCCCTATTAGACAGAGTTTTTTTCAACAGATTAGGAGGAGCCATCGATTAAAGCGAAGTTCAAGAGAAAGTTTATCCTGAAGTACAGAGATAGTGACTGCACTATACATAGTA
>WLWD01006300.1_pt1 | contig 72058 bp, 48 predicted proteins | sample 6712731 | NCBI WGS metagenome assembly WLWD01 (sample SAMN12718690, study PRJNA576275) | sponge metagenome | isolation source: marine sponge | host: Mycale hentscheli | place: New Zealand: South Island, Marlborough, Capsize Point | collected 2014-11-01
ATTAGCTATTTTGTGAGCTGAGCAATACATATCATGTATACTGTACATTCTGTACCTTTGTTTCTCAGATGGAACAGGACTCAGTCCCAGCTCTCATCTCCAGTTCTACTTCAAGAATCAGTTTCGTGCAAGTTCACCTTGTTGGCTAGAGTTTATTACCGGCCAAGATATTTTCTGGGAGTAGGAGCTAAGCTCCATGCCCTGCCCCATACCTCACACCCTTATGTTGGAGATCGAGAGCTGCAGAAGATAACTATCAGCTCTACAGTGGTCAGAGAAAAACAAGTAAATCTAGTAATGCATGCAGGAAGTCCAATAGCTACAATTGTGATTATCAATAAAAGTATCCTGTAATTTTTTTTCTTAGGTGACATTGTATGACACCTGATCACCATATAATCAAATACATCATCAACAACCAAAATACCAACAATCACATACACACACATATGAGCAATAAGAACACTAGCTTTAGTCAGTGGTCATCCCACTCAGCATTACTAAAGTAAAAAGAAAATCCATCTCAAATCTTTGTGTAGATAGTGACTTCATGTCTGATACTTTATGAATTTATTTGACATGTAGCTGGTAAGTGTTGAAGCATTGCCACAGATTCAAGAACTCAAGGTATACGTGAGTGGCAATCGAAACTATGAGGCAACTCCTGGCAATGGAAGTGGTAATACTTCAACATCTTGTTCCTCCTTCAATGTGAGCATCTCCATCGATGGAATTAGACTTCATTTGGTGACATTTGACTTAAACATGACTCCCGGACAGATGCAAAGTCTCCTGAACAGATTGAATGCTATTCGCAGTATTGGCAAGATATCTGTGAAGAGAGACAATAGCACTCTCTCCACCACTTTCATTTTTCTTTCAAGAGCAAATAGTTATAATATTCCACAACTTCAATTGGATTCTGAGTACATTACACTGAGTTGTGTCAATTCCTCCACTAACTACACCCTCATGGCTTCACTGGTTATATCACAAAACCTCACCCTTACTGAAGGATTTTATCTCGGTTATAACAATACCGGGTCTGTACGGTTCACACCACCACTGCCGCTCAATGTCAGTCATGAAGACGTGGAAGAGGAAATGAATGAGTTGTTGAAGTGGTCATGTGAGTATCCCACGCCATCTCCCAGTCTCCAAATCCTCTACAACAACAGCTTTGAAAATGGTAACTTCAATAATTTGGATGACTCCACAGCCTATTGTGGAGGGCAGTCTAGCAGGAATCCAGAGATTGTGTGGGAGGACTCGGCCGGACTGAGAAGTCATCACACAGTAAGAGAATCACAACAAATTTATAATCTTGTTCATATTAATGATGAGATTATTTGTGTGTGAATTTAATTATTCCTTTGCGCAAATTGAATGAGCAAATGTTAATATTAAATTCTCTTTGCTGTTTCAGGTTTGCTTTGCTTTCCGCGGAGATTTCCCAGGAATGACACTGGGCATTAGATATCCTGGATTCATACCACAAGGAGCAAATGGACAATTTGCTCAAGTAGACATAAATACAACTTTCAACATAGAGTATGTTAGCAATAGAGCTCTCTAATATTGTATTGGATAATACAAGGCTAATGTAATACATGTTTTGGCAAGTTCCTGCCACACAGTGGTGCTTGATGTACTAACTTATTAGTAATGTAGTATTTTTATCCATTCTTATTACCCTTTACTACTTGGTTTAGTTACACCAGTTTCTCCTTTCTTCCTGAGCCATCTCAGCTCTTCTTATTCTCCTCCTTCCAAATCTTTCTTTTTGAGTCATGGGTTCCCATCTCCTCCTTTTGTCTATCTATCCTGCTTCTCAATCTCTCTGTCCTTTTATCCATGATTATGGACTTAGGAGGATTGTGAAACTATTGCCTTCCCTTTTGAAACTTCTGCCACCCTTTCCTTGATTTTACCTGTTTTTAACTACACTAGTCGTCATTTCCTTTGCCTTGGTTTAGAGACTGTGACCATACTTACTTTACCCATTCAGTATGTGGTGATACTTTACCCATTCATTTTGTGGCGATGCTTTACTACTTTACCCATTCAGTATGTGGTGATACTTTACCCATTCAGTATGTGGTGATACTTTACCCATTCAGTATGTGGTGATACTTTACCCATTCATTTTGTGGCGATGCTTTACTAACCTGGTCCAGCTAATGAATTATTTATTGACACACATCATTGTCCATGTTCATCATCACCACCTAATTAATATTTATATTTGTCGTCACCTTACCAATTTTAGTTGTCTCACGTCCTCTGTGTCATGTTCACATTTGTGCCTTAAAGTTGATGAGATTTTTTTTAGGAAGAAGACAATACCATTGGTTTATCTAAAGTAGCCAGTCACTATCGCTTCAGTTGATTTATTATTGTTTTGCTGCTGTTGATTTTGTTATTCTTTATTTTATAGTACCACAGATGTGCAAAATCCAGAAGAATCCAAGTGGTCCAGGTATACATGCCTTCTTGTCACTAAAGGCCTTGCTTTAAATGATTTCGTGATGGAGGATCTCATGAGCAGATATTCAGAATGCCTTCAAGGCAACTGTAGACGGGGTAATGCAATTTTTTCAAACTTACAGTTCAATTCTAGTGACAATTTCTGGGTTGATGAGTTGTACATAGCTCGTCAAGTCCTAAATGGTAAGCGCAAACTCACTATCAATCTTGAAATTGCTATATAGATCATGCAACATATGCACATGTACATTTCTTGGACAGTTACTAGATTGTCATCTCCACTGACTTCTAACGGAGTAGACATAACTAGGATAGATGTAGAAGGAGGTACTCTGTTAGACCCAGTCTTGATTGATCGACCAAAGAGGACACTTATAGCCAATACACATCATGAAACCAGTAAGTATTAATAAGATCATAGTTTGCAATCTCACCTTCAATTGACACATGATAGTGGGGGCTTGTAAGATATTAGCTATGAAGTTATAAAATGGGGCTAATAATGTCATTTGTTTTAAGAAATTGCCATCAGGAGTGGTTTGGTTAGCAATAACATACCAGTTATTAATCTATGGTATTTGTGCCTTCCTATCTTGTGGTTCTCAAGAATACAATGAACAGAGATAGATCACAATGGCTTTTGCTTTTACTTTCAGACTACACAATGGAAATTTCCAAGTACTTCGTCACATTCACAGTGTCAGAATGTGGATTCGGATTGGAAATATTGAGTGGCAACTACAAGACCTCTACAGGAACACAAACTGAAGTTCTAATCACACAAGTATGGGAAAAATTTAATGCATATAATTATATTCTAAGGTTAAAATGGATTAGGTTGACAGTGGCTCAATGCCAGTTGGTGGAATGTTTTCCATCAGCATGGCAAATAAAAGTCTCAGTCCAATTCCTTCTAATATCAGTGCTTCTGGGTTTCAGCTTCGTCTAGAATTGAATTATCCTGCTGAAGGAAGTAAGTTACAGTTTTTATTTGCACCTACATATCGTATAAACAATATTCTATCATTTAACTATTTATTATAGTGGTCACAATAAGCACCTAGCTACTCCCTTTAAAAAATTCAACATTTTCAAGTTTTTCATATTGGAGTTTAGCAGATAAAGATATATAAGTGGATAACATTATTGCTCTGAAATAGCAAACAATGTATGGTTGTTCTAGTGTTCGGTGTAGTTCGTTCTGGTTCGTGCACTGGGTACTCATGGGAGATAGAGTGGAGGAGTCGCGGAGGAGACAGAGCTCAGATAGAATCAAGTGGCTCTGACCTGACAGGAACACAAGTCAATATTACCACCACTACATTGAGAGATGGAGGGGTGTGGCTCAGACCTATCAGAGGAGACATGCTCAGAACTGTTGCCAATGAACCGCAGGTAATTAAATGTTATGCAAATTGATATCTAAATTGAAAATACACACTAATCAGATACATCTAGCCTTTATCGTGTATCTCATAGAAGTGAGTTGCTACTAAGTCTGCTATTTAAACTTCTACAGGTTGATGTCATTATTGATGGAGTTCCTTCATCTTGTTCCAACAATGGCAGTTGCTCCTTCCAGTATACTGCACAGATAACTCCTACCCTCCTCTCCATCAGTCCCAACGAGGGCCAGGAAGGAACTACAATAACTATAAATGGGACCAACTTCACAAGCAATGTGGACCTAATTAGAATTTTTATTGGACGTGCAGAATGCAATGTGACTTGGAGTAGCATCACATCCTTGACCTGTATAGCCTCAAGCCACATGGCTGGCTTCTATCAAGTGAGAGTCTTCGTCCAAGGGGTGGGATTTGCGTCCGGCAATGCTTGTTTTCTATATCTTCTTTATGTGACTAGCATTTCTCCAAGCGATGGAAGTATAATTGGAGGATACGAAGTTACCATTACAGGTAGAGGATTCTTGGAGTTGTCAACAGTTACTGTTTCAAATTTCCCATGGATTCACTATGGCATTGGCTTACCTCAGTTTAACAGCTTGCAGGAATTATATTTGTGTCCATCAGAATTGATCAAATTTGAAGATTCTATTAGAGATTTGGCAAAAGATAGGGAAGGAAATGTAATCAATAGAAAAACAATAGAAGAAAAGTTTAGAAATAGAACTTTATTGGCAGTATTTGGAAATGTGAACCAAACTGCTGAGGCATTAAACTTGACTTGTGACTTTGACATATCCAACTTTTTATCCTTTGCCAATGGAGCTCCATATCTTGTTCCATTTTCAGTCTTCATTGGCGAGTACCCATGTTTAATTTCACGCTCTACTAAAACAAGCATCACATGCACTGTTACCTTTGCGACTCCACCGACCCCCAGTGTAAACGTGTCTGTCTTTTCTCAGACAATCTCTATAGATAATGCCTTTATGGCTATGTCAGATTTTTCCCCAACTATAGAATCACTCTCTCCAAAGTTTAGCCCAGTTACCGGTGGAGGTAGACTTACTATCAAAGGTGATGGCTTCAATAGTTCACAATTAAATTCTTCAGGTTTTAGCATTGGAGTTTATGTGGGGAGGACACTGTGCAAGATTGAACATGTCAATAACACGTGTATAATTTGCATTCCAGGAGCGCATGCCCCAGGTCATTATAGAGTCTATGTTATTACACGAGATGGAGTTGCTATAACAGAGACCATTGTTATGGACTTGTTAGACCCTAGCGAAGCATACGGAGATCTAGGCTGGAGCAGCACGAGTATCAATATGTCTGTATTCCCAATTCATGAATACAGGCTTTTTAAGAATATTTCTTCCTCAATTCAAGGCTCTGTGGCAGGAGGAACAGAGGTCATTATAGAAGGAGGGATTTTTGTGAGTGGTCTAACACAGGTCAGAGTTGGAGGAGTGCCGGCAAATATTCGGTCTCTTCGTGGCAATGAACTTGTAGTGATCACACCATCTTCTACAAAAACTGTATTATTAAACTTCAATGTAATTCTTTTGGGTAAGTCTATCATGGTTACTGTATTATATAGTCACTTCTTCCTTGTTTATATGCATTAACTTCTTTTATCACAGATACTGATAAAGTGGTGATAAACTACAATGAAAATGAAACTACAGTTCAAGTTGGAGATACAGTTGTATGGACATGGAATACAAGATTACCACAATCCATTCCTATCAACGTGCAGCTTTACTTGACTGGTCCTCCGGAATCAAGTTTTGCCAAAATAAATGACACTAATTTTGGCACTAGTGACCCAAATTACAACTCAAGTGCTTCTACATACAGGTTCTCCTTTCTCGAACCTGGAATATATTTTTATGCTATAGAGAGCAACTTTGACAATACCCAAATCCTTCATGGAATGATTACAGTTACTGATCTTGTATCATCACTGAGGCAGGTTGATGTCTACGTGAACCAATTTTTGGCTGAAGATGTTATGCCGAATGCATCAAAATTTCCCAATGGGTGCAGCAAGTACCAAGAAAATCAGAAAATTATAATAGAAATTGATAATTGTTCTGCTGACTCCACCCTGATGGAACAATCAAGTTCGTACATTTTTTATTCCACTTGCCACACTCCGGTAGTGATGCACGTAACTCCACAGCAGGGCGTGGTTTCAGAAACTATGTTTACCATCCAAGGTAAAGGTTTTAGTACTGCCCCAAGTGATAATATTGTCAAATTTGGAGTTCTTCCTTGTGCGGTCTCAAGTAGTACTAATGAACTCATACATTGTAGTATACAAATAAATGAAACTAGAAGCAGCTTACCCATGGCATGGATGGAATATCCGCTCTCTCTTAGAGTCACAGAAAACAATATGGGATTCCCCATCATAACAAATGCAACACTTACCAACGTAGAAATACTACCACATGTCACTCATGTGTCTCCTTCCTTTGGGTCCTTACAAGGTGGAACTGATATAGTGATTTCAGGCACTGCTTTCTCTTTTATAGCTGAGCCCAAGACTGGACTTCCTTGCAGTATCTCTACCATGAACCCCACTGAAATCATATGCACTACTTTACCAGCAGATACAAACAATGAAGATTTAACCTATAATGTTTCTATATGCATTGATAGAAGTGGAGAAAAGCTTTGTGTAGATACGAACTTCACTTTCACTTACTCCAGAGACCACACGCCAAATGTTACGTCCATTTCAATTGATCTGGCCAACATTGAGATGGCCATTTTCATATTAAGAGGATATAAATTTTCAAGTGTCAGAGATTGGAATGATGTACGTATCCATAATCAAAGTTGCAACATCACAAGTTTCAATCAATCTCACATTGTCTGCTCTGTACCAGTTCTTCCAGCTTCCTCTTACCAACTTAGTTTCATAGTGTGCAATTCCTCTAGTAACAGGTGCTTGGGATATGCTCAGATACATGATGACTACAAGAACATAAGCATCCACGGGATTTTCACCAATGTCAATCCATCCTCTGGAAGCATCCATGGAGGTACAGAAATCACTTTAGAAGGAAGCGGATTCCACAGAGGCACTTATCCCTTCCTCCTGAACATAACAATTGGCAGTTCTCCATGTCGTGTGAGGTCAGTGAACTTCACTAGAGTGAAATGTGTGACCACTCCTCCTCAGTCTGTGGATATCGGCAACCCACAAGACGTCCACGCCACAGTAGATGGAGTAAGTTTTGTGGCCGATAACATCACATTTACTTTCTTACAAGAGTCAACTCCAAGTGTGAGTGTGATCACCCCTAGTAGCGGACAACTAGGAGACATCATTAATATCACTGGAGCTCTGTTAGGAAGAAGTCATCAAGATGCGACAGTGGAAGTGGGAGGCAGTGGGTGTGGCATTTACTTAGCAGACAACTCAACAATCCAGTGTTCACTTGGAGTAAACTTTGCTGGTAGACACCCCATCTCCATTCATATCCACCCTTATGGGTTTGCACGTATAGCAACTGGCGTAACATTCGAGTACAGACTCATAATTAGCAACTTGTCTGTCACTGAAGGAAGTTTTGCTGGTGGAAATGTATTGACTGTGTATGGGGCCGGGTTTGATCCGAGTGATACTCAAATACTGATATGTGACAATGAATGCATCCAAACCAGCAGACTAGCCACACCCACTCAGATAGAATGCACTGTCCCATCGAGCAATACCACTTCAATGTCAAATCTGCTATGTAATGTCACACTCCAGTCATTAGGAAAGTCAGCAATACTTGCAGAAGCTTACAACTACTCACTTGATTTAACTCCTACTGTTACGAGCCTCAACAGGACAAGGGGAGGTACAGCAGGTGGGTCGGCCATTCTGATAACTGGACATGGATTTACTGGCAATGCCCAAGTTATCATTGCAGGTACCAACTGCTCTGTGGAGGATCAGCAGGAGACAGCAATAACTTGCATCACAGGTACCAGTAGTAGAACAATCAGGAGCAGAGTTATGGTTCTAATTGCTGGGAAAGGATTTGCTATGTCAAGTGCTGAGTTCTGGTATGTGGATCTGTGGAGTTCACCCTTTACATGGAAAGACCTCATCCTTCCAGCTGCTGGGGATTTTGTGGTTGTTCCTAAAGGTCAGACTCTAGTCCTAGATGTAGTAACACCCATACTCTCTCTCATTGTTATTCAAGGGGGTCAATTAATATTTGATATTGAGGCAAGTGATAATCAAGTAGCTTTACACACCCAAAGGTTACTGATCGTTTCCAAAGGCCGACTGGAAATTGGCACAGAACAAGAGCCATTTCTTTCAAGAACAGAGGTGGTGCTTTATGGTCACAGGAGATCAACTGAGCTACCTGTGTTTGGAACAAAGAACATAGCATTACGAGAGGGAGAAATCAGTGTCTCTGGTCGTCCCATCAATGTAACTTGGACTAGGCTAATTTCCACTGTACTGCCTGGGGCAACTACATTATATCTAAGAGACTGGGTTCCCTGGAAAGTTAATGGAAGCATTGTCATAGCATCTACTAGCTTCAGTCAACGAGAGAATGAGGTTCGTATAATTCAGTCAATATACCCTGGACCTCAAGGATCCATTTTAAATGTGACAGAGGCATTGGACTTTGAGCATATTTCAGTTCAGCAACCCATTGCTGGTAGGACAATCGACACCAGTGCTGAAGTTGGATATCTCACACGCAATGTATTGTTCCGAGGAAACAGAAATGAGGAGTGGCCCGAAAGCATTCAAGCATGCAATGAAGAATTCAGGACTGGCCAGTTTGAAGTTCAAACCTGCTTCCAGGGGAGATTTGGAAGTGAAGAAGGCAGTGACCAATTTGGTGGGCATATAATGATACATGCTGCTGTGCCGAATAGCAATGGTGTCAAAGCAACGCTGGCCTATGCAGAGTTCACCCACTTTGGCCAAGCATTTCGTCTAGGTAGATATCCAATTCACTTCCACTTGAGTGGTAATGTATCCGGGTCTTACGTGAGAGGATGTTCTATTCACCACACATTTAACAGAGCTGTTACAATCCATGCTGTGGATTACCTCCTGGTTGAAAACAATGTCGCCTATAATATTCTTGGGCATGCTTACTTTTTTGAAGATGGGAATGAGCAACAGAATACAGTCCAAGGCAATCTTGGAGTATTTGTTAGAGCTTCTAGCAGTTTGCTAAATGTCGACATCACCCCTGCCACATACTGGGTCGTTAATGCCAACAATATTATCAGGAAGAATGCAGCAGCTGGAGGCACACATTTTGGGTTTTGGTATCGTATTCCTAAAAATCCCACCGGTCCCTCATTCACACCATCGATGTGCCCTATCAAGCAAAGAGTTTTAGAATTCTCTGACAACTCTGCCCACTCGTTTGGTTGGTATGGTCTCTGGGTATTTCCAGAGTACACTCCCACAGTCACTGGAGGGTGCGGGGACAACACCCACGCACCGTCTTATTACGACAGATTGCTTGCATGGAGAAATGATCGAGGAATAGAAGTAGCTCACTCTGGATCCATTCAAGTCCGAGACAGCATCGTGCTGGATAACAAACTTGCTGGCGTTGAGTACACTGACATGACCTCAGTGTGGGGAGAAAATGGCCCGCTAATAACGGACACACTGGTCATAGGACACAGCCAAATAAGTGATGATGACCTTTGTACTGAGTCAGGAATAAAAACGCCAGGGAGCTACTACCTCACGGTTTCTAATGTCACATTTGTAAACTTTGACAGGCCAGGCTGCAGCGCTGTTCAAGCATGCTCTCAGTGCAAGTTCATGCAGGGAGGTTTCGAAACACGCTACGAAAAGATAAGCTTCAAGAACGTCACAAATCTAACTCGATGGCAATGGGAACACGAACATGTACACAGAGACTTGGATGGAACACTGACCCGCACTGGAGAACCCAGTCTCTTAATCCCTACTAGCGATCTATTAGATCCAAATGAATGCAAAATTCACCCAGAATCAAGCTCAAACATTCTAGGTTCTATATGTAATGGATCTTTAAAATTTGGCCGCATAGGTATATCAAACCCTACTCCATCCAGCTTGCTATTCACAAGCCTTAACATAACAAATGAAATTGGTACAAGCAAGCTCCTGTACATCAGCAAGAGAATCACTGGTGGTCCTGGATACATGGCACTGGTCAAAGTAAACCCTTCTTCCAATACTGGATATTTACTAACATGGATTGATGGCAGGTCCTTCACTAATATATCATACAGCATTCTGACTAGTGGATTCAGCAGTACAGACTACATCACCTTAACTCAGAATTACCCACAACCCTTGGACATGTTTGAAGTGAGAGGAGCTGGTTCTGCTAGCAACCTATCATCACTGGACGAATTACGCTCGGCTTCAACTGGGAGTTACATACTTTATAACAATGACACAACTTTAAGCTATGTGATCAGAGGGAGCAGGTCTGTCACATTTAGCACATTCAAATGTTTTTACAATGACTGCATAGTCCCAGAACCTCCAACTGAAACACTGCCTGAGCCTCCAGCAAGGTCTAACAACTCTCTGTTGTGGTCAAGGAATTCCTCGTGGCCTGACAACAGAGTGCCCGGGGATGGAGAAGATGTCACTATCAGTGGTGTGTACATGCTGCTAGATGTTCCACGGGTGAGGTGTGGTAGACTTGAGATTGTTGGAGCCACTCTTGAAGTCATGGATGAAGAAGACAGGGTCTTGGAGGCAACTTACATTATCATACGTGGAGGCAGACTGGTGGCTGGCTATCCTGACACTCCTTTCCGAGCTGGGCTCAGAATAATTCTCCATGGCAGTAATAACTCTCCTGAACTCAGGTTAGGCTCTTCTCCTCCAGTGGGTGGGAGGTCCATAGCGGTCTTTGGAGAGCTCATTCTCAATGCTCCGCCACGTGTGGGAAGAACGTGGAGTATTTTGTCCACAACAGCTGACAAAGGATCTCTTTCTCTTTCCCTCATTCACAGTGTGGACTGGTCAGAAGGAGACGAGATTGTTATAACCTCAACATCGTACGATGCTTACCAGTCAGAAGTTGCCAGAATAAGATCAATCTCTAACAACAGAATGCTATTGCAACTCAACAGCTCTCTCAAATACACCCACATGGGCAGGGCTAGTGCCATGGGATACTTTGGTGCTGAAGTTGGACTCCTCAGTAGAAGAATAGTTATTGAAAATGGTGACCCACAGCTAGCCACTCGACAATCATTTGGCTGCCGAGTGCTAGTAACCCAGTCATTCCCAAATCAAGGTCGCGCCATGTTGAGGGGAGTGGAGTTTAGAGGTTGCGGACAGCTGGGCTACACCGATGACTTTGATCCCAGATTCGCACTGGCCTTCTTAAACTTGCAGCTCCCAGGAACATCATCAAATGTGACAGAATGCAGCTTCCACAGTGGGTACAACACAGCTATTGGAGTCTTGAACGGCAACAACATTCTCATAGAAGATAATGTGGTCCACGGAACTGTGGGAGCATCCATGAGGCTCAAAGGATCTGGACTTCAAGTCACACAAAACCTTGCCTCCTTGGCTCAATACATTGGCCTGTTCCAAAATAGTCAAAGAATGCAAGATACAGAGTGGACAGCTAACTATGATGTTGTAACTGCTGCAAACAGTGATCTGAATTTTGAGTACAACAATGCTGCCGGAGGAGCAATGGCATGTTTCCATGTAGATGGAGAAGACTGCACTGAGTCGGCACTGGTCATTAGGCATAATGTTGGCCACTCCTGTCTACACGGCATTCACCTGGGGTACACAGATGGACGGCCATCAAAGTGTTCCAAATTCAAAAACTTTGTGCTATATAGCTGCTACCACTATGGATTTTTCAGCTATAGCCCAGCCAGTATAACCATCAGTGACTCCATTTTTGTGAATAACAAGGCTGGCATTTATGCCAGCATCATTGGACCGAGTGCACTGAGTCATGTTGTTGGAGACAAAAGTGTTGTAATTGAGAATACGATGATCATTTCTTCATTGAATTTGGCAGTGAGGTGCACCATGAATGATTCCTCCAATGCTGTACCACCTATTGTTGCTTTTCAAGACTCGGCTGGAATTTTGTCACCAAATGGAGGTCACGTTGGTATTATAATTCCCAGCTTTGTAAGTGGTAAAGGTCACTTCCCTAAAGAACCATGGAACAGTGTCATATCATATCCTGCTATAAATGGCTCCACATGGGTGACCAATGTGACATTTAGGAACTTTGAGTCTTATTGTGGTGACACAAAGAAAGACGTGCTGTTTATCACCAATCCCAGCTCAGAAGATGCCAACCATCCAGTGTATTTGAGAAGCATTACTGAACAGGGAGGTAATAATGGAAGTTTGAAGGTATATATCCATCCTCCTAGAATAAGACGTGTTAATCCATCAGATTGTGTGGATATGTATTGCGATGGAATGAAGAATGTACTCTTAAAGGACTTGGATGGCTCCTATACTGGGCGTGGTTCCTTTCATTCTATCATTCCTCTTGCAGAACTCAACTGGGATGGTGCAGACAGAAGGGCAGGAATAGGAGACTATCGCATACCAGTGGAAATGTTGACTGATGCTGATGGCTCTCGAATTAATGTGAACACTCTCTATCCCAAAAAAGGCATCATAAGAGGAGAGAGTTTTGGCAGAGAAGATGACTGCTCATTTGTGACTGATTGGAATGCCTACATCTGCTCCAAATTAGATCACCTGATGCTTGTGGTGGAGAGTCTAGATGCAGATACTGAAGTGAGAAGATTGTCTCCAATTTCTTACGGAGCAAATGGCTTTGTAAACCTTGTCAATGGACCTATGGATAACGGTTGGTGTGGAGGTTACACTTGTCAAGAGAGAATATCAACATTCTACGTAATAGTTGCTGAAGAGTTCAACTACACAATGGCTCTGACTAGCACAAATCCTCAGAACATGGCTCTCCACCTGCTGCATGCAGCCGATGACCAGGCCATAACAATCGCTATCATATACACTAACCCACAGAGATTAGATGTCCACGTCAGTGAGAATGGAGTAGACAGGTATGTAGTTCCAAACAATGCCTACTATGATGGAGGTGATCTCAAGTATAGGTCAGGAGAAGCATCTCAGTTTATACCATCATTAGATATCCACGGCAGCAATTTCTATGACAGAAAAACTAAGCAGCTTCATGTTACTCTTAGAGGAAAGTTGGCCATCAAAATAATCACAACTCCAGTCATAATGGTTTCCCTCACACTCTCTGTGAATGTCAATGATTTTTTTGATGAAGGATCGTTGATTAAAAATCTAGCATTCCACTTAGGTATTCCTGACAGCAGGATTAGAGTAGTATCAGTTTCAAGAGAGACAGGAACACCATCCAATAGAAGAAGAAAGAGACAAGCATCCACGCCGGGCACAATTGCAGCAGTCATAGAGATTGGAGACTTACCTCAATCAAATACATCTAATAGCACCAATTTCAGCAGTCTCTCTCGTACAACTGATGATGTTGTTAATGTGGTGCAATCAAGTCTGCTCAATGTCACTGTGGCATCATTTTCACTCACCAGACCACAGCCTCCTGCAGTGGATCCCACAGGAGGTGTTCGAGCAACCCCTGAGACTGGTGGTCCACAGCCAAGCCAAGTTCCTGCAAACTCAACTCTGTCTACTTTCTATTCCAGGCAGCTAATGATGGAGCAAGAGCTAAGTATGGCCAATTCTAGTGTCGAAAGTTTTACTGTCCCTTGTCGCCTGGTAGCTACGACCATATCTTCAGGTGCTATTGAAGGCCTTCGTCTTCCATTTGCAGCAGTTCCAACACTCTCAATGCTGAACTGTGATGGAACCCAGTCAGAACGGCTGGGTCTTGATATACCTTGGTCACTTTCAAGCAGTGCAACTGTTAAACCAGAAAGTGCTTTCCTCACCAACACTATAGCAAACTTTAGTGTAGGTCGCGCCAGATTTGAAGATCTGATATTCAGCCATCCAGGGTCCTATCAGTTGTATTTTATGATGTCCTACCCAACAATGGCAACATTTTCTTTGCTTTATCAGAGCACAATCACCGTATTGGAGCGGCAACTTGGGTTGGTAATTGTGCAGCAGCCGAAGCAAGGCAACATTACATTTCCACTGTACCCCTATCCTACCGTTCATCTAGTGGACACTTCAAATGGCAATGCTGTAGTCTCGGATCACACGTGGAGGAACACAACATGGTTTGTGCGAGCAACAATTTTGGGAAATCAACGTCAGCAACCAGTAGACATTCTACTCCACAATGGCATTGGCACATTCACTAATATCCATATACTGTCACCTGGTAATTACTACTTGGAAATCTACACTTACCAGTCTATGGGAAACACCACTTTAGAATACAGAAAGTACAAAATAGTTTCACAAAATTTTGAGATTGTAAAAGTGCCAGTTTTGAGATTTTTATTCACTTACAACATTGACTATGGAGTAATCAGGTCCAGAAAAGGCAGTTTTCTCAGTATGTTCAACAAAGCATTCAAAGTTGTCTATCCAAACTTGGAGCTGATAAACAGCACTGCCAGGGAAGGCATTGTCATTGTTTCTGTCTACGTGACATCAACAGACAGGAAGTACCTCATTCAAGCCATGAATGACATTAATCGAGGGACTAATCCGGAAATAACATTTGCATTTGATCGCATCAATTTCACTCCAGCCAAAGTAGAAGTTGATCATAGTGTGAAATTAGAGAATGGTGTCAACAACCTGGAGATTATTTTGCCAGTCGTATTTGGAATAATTATATTCTTTGCGATTGTTGTGGCCATTCCTGTATCTTTATATTTGTACAAACATGGCTTTAGATCTTCTCATGCAAGGGTAAGAATCTAATCCTTAGATTATTGTAAGTCATATTAAAAAAAAAAAAAAAAAGGAAAGAAAAAAAAGAGAGTGAAGAAATTGCAAATAGCTGTAAGCCTCTGTGTTTCAATTCAATTATTATAGTTTATTCAGTAAAACTGGTCAGAGAATTTATTTTGATAAAACTGAGACCAGTGCAAGGCAGTTTGCCTTTATACTATAGCTGTTATTCCAGCAGTGAGTTTTAGAAGTGATCTATTTGTAACTCTCAGCATGTATGTGTGAGAGGGTTATAGTATTCGTCCTGTCTATCTGCTTGCCTGTCTGCCACACTCTGATTTTGGAGATTACTGATAATTAACCGTTGTTCGGGTCAGCCCTTGCTAAAGTGGTTGCCAAGGCAACAAAATTGAACTAGAGCTGGACTCATTACTTATGTATTTACGATTTTGCTTGACCCTCTTTTACACCCCCCCCCCCCCCCCCCCCCCGCTGTTTGTGTCTCCCTCGGTATTGATATAGTTACACCTCCCATTCAATAACTAATTATCACCTCCTATTCAACTCAACTCTCCCATTAGTATAATTTTCCCCTATAATATAGCTCTCTCTACCTTTCAGTTTTGTCAGTCTTGCAAGAAGTTTGAAGTAACTAAAAGTGTTCAGTCTTTTAGACTTCTAAAATCTAAATCAACCTACTCCTCTTGTAGTGGGGTCAAGTGTGAGGGCCTTACAACCCCGATCCATAGCGTTTGCCGCCCCACTGTGTAGGTACTAATTTTGTGGGTAATGTCCCCTATTGTCACATCGTAATCACGTGAGCAAATAATTTCTTGTTGCCCATGCCCTGTGGTGCTGGAAGTGGAGTTTTATGTTGAATGTCTCTGGCCTGCTCAGCTTCTTCTCTTACAAATACAGAGTTTGAATCTACGATTTTCATTAATCGAGCTATATTTGTACTTGATGAGAACAGCAAATAAATTCTTATTTTGGTATGAGATGATTTTGTAACAGATAGCTAGTGCATAGTAGCACTGAGGGTTCGCACCTTTGGTGGTGCTTCATTGCTGCAGTAGCTATCTATACTCAAATTAATTTCCACCAATGTGAAATGTAAGAGAATTCAGTCTTTTCTTGCCAGGTGTCAGGTTAAGTTTCAATTTATTATACTCACAAGCACTCCGCCACACCATATCGTTTGATTTACTATTGCAAAAAAAAATTGGGAATGCAGTAACATAAGGTATTCTTATCCATGGTTTCCCTCTCCTGCTCTCTTTCTTCCTGGGCCATCCCAGTTTTTTCTTATTCCTCTCTTCAGCTCATGGATTCCCTTCTCCTTTCTTGTCTATCTCTCCTGCTCCTCAGTATCTCCTGACCTTTCTGTTTATTTTCTTTCATTTCTTCATTGAAGTAGTTACATCAGTCAGCCTTTTCTCACCTGCCTCTCTATTTTTCTTGACCCTTGCGTTCTGCGTTCTCCTGCTTCTCTGCTCTTCTTCTACCTATGATTTGTGGTGGATTATGGTTAGCTACTGTAGGAAAATACTCATTCCAACTCAGTTCAGCAAATACAAATACCTGCTCTGTTCAGTTTTTATAGAGTTAGGGATGGACAAGGCAATGCCTAGGGAGAAAAACAACAACAACGAAAGAAGACGATTCAATAGATTAATAAGGCACTCCAAGAATCACTAAGCTGCACGTTCAGATGGTTTAATGGTAAGTGTGCATGTCTACAAAGTTGAGGGTCACTGGTTCAAACCCTACAGAAGCACATTTTTCTATAGAGCACAGAGAACTTGAAGCAGCTTTACTCATTCAGGTAATAACAATGCTTTACCACCTTGGGTTCAGCTCATGAATTATTCATGAATACCCACACCATAGTCGTCGTTACTGACACACAAGTGTATTGTAATATTATATTGGCTGTTAAAACAGAGACAGGGTGTTATTATGAACGAGGGTATAATCTTTATAACTGCTTCTAGCTCTTGCCAACTGAGTTTTTGACTTCAGTAGCTGTAGCTAGGGGGAAAAATTGGTAAATACATGCATGCAAAAAAAAAGAAGTCAGTAATTCAGGTGAACATGGTAATAATATTGTCCAGGACCCAGTGCCTGGAGGGAAAGAGGACTTCCAAGATCTCTGGTGGCAGTTATCATTCTCATCATCGTAGTTTTCATCATTGTCATTTATCGTTGTTGTTGTTGTCATCGTTTCAGTCTCACTCATTATTCACAGTTACTATCATTCCATTATTCTCTGTAGTTCATTATCAGTGACTGATCAATAATTATAATTAACATAGCTACTCTATTCATGTCCAGGACTTGAACTGTCTCATCTTTATTGCCAGAGATAGTTCGGGAGCTCTTGCTGGAGCTTTAGTCCAGACTAACTATTCTCAAGTGAGCAAGCATCTGTGTTGCCGGCTAGGTCAGCTCACAACTCTGACTGATTGACCCGTCAATGTAGGCTTCCTCATTCAATTACAAAGCTATTTTTCTAGGCTATAACCCAAACTGCTAAAAAATTAACTAACCAAAGTCGGTACTCTTATATGGAGAGAAAGAGCAAGATGCCTTATGGTCAATATAGTACATGACATGCATAGTAAATCTTATACTGTTGTGTCAGTCATTACACTTAACTTTAGACATAGGAAGAAAAATACAGACCATTTTTTAGTTGTTTCGTTGCTCACATGTTTACTCTAACATTCATAGAGTTGTAGTAATTTTCCTAAAAGTAGTTAAATGGTTTATTTTGTAGGTGTATCCACATGATCTGGATGATACTGACATGACTCAAATGGTTCCTTACCCACCACCTTCATATTCCGATACGTCACTCGTGTACAAGCAAAAAGTTGGTGATGATGATGATGATGATGATAGGCCATCTGCTCCAGAACCTACCCAAATGGGCAAAGAGAAAATTACCTCATTTTGGAAGGTTGAAGACCTCCATTGAAACACTGAATTTGATTGTAACATTATTTTGTGTTGAATGTTATTGTAATAGTTGTCTATAGTAGTGAGTTAAATAGTAACAAGTAGAACTCGCACAAGTCCATTGTGTTACACAAGAATGAGATCATAGCTCAGGGGCATAGGCAGGATTTTTAAAATGGGGGTTACTTAGCGGCCACACCCGAACCACACCCATTACAATTAATTGAAAAAGCAATGATATTATTGAAGTAGCAAGCTAGCACATTCTATTCTATGTGGATGTTTTTTCTAAATAAAGTTTGCAAACACTATCTACATCGATTTTGGTTTCATATGCAATATGAATGAGACTAATGCACTCAGTCTCTCTGCAGTCTGTGTTGATCGAAGATAATCATTGAGTCTACAGAGTGCAGATGCTGATATTTCACAGGAGTAGGAGCTTAGGGAGAGTGTGGCAAAGAGGTTTAATAAGGCATGCACATTGGACAAGTTGTCAGGAGAACATTTCTGAGAGATTCACTCAGTGCTCCGTCATATCCTTGGCGATGTAGATCATTCAGTGATAAGCCAAAACCTTCCAATGATTGTATATGGTACTTGCTAGATCATTGGCTCTAACTCTTTCAAGCTTAACAAAAGTTACAGCTCTCCTCTAATTTCACCAGTGCTATCAACGAAGCATATGTAAATGGGTAAATGTTCTACATTGTGGCAAGAGACTTCGTCAGCTAGAACGGAGTATTATCTAGCATTTTTTATCTCCAAGACTATACCAGAATGAACTATATCAAAGTCAATTATATTAATAATGTCATCCTGAGTAGATGGAGATAAATGAGTGGTATTTTCTACTCTTGTATTATAAGATGATCATATAAAAGTTCATCATTTTCAGCCAAAAGTTCTTAGTAGTGACAGAAAGTTGCCAGGGTTCTGGCTAGATTCTAAATCTTCCTCTTTACCCCTATAAGCAATGCCTTGTTTAGCTAATAACAAAATAGCTCTTACGATTAGCCTAAGAATATGTCTATTCTTATGTATTGTATGTTGAAGAGAATTATTTATCAAGATATCCACTCGAGATTCAGGATTAAGAAAGCCACTGCTCAAGGCTTCAGCAAGTTCTAGGCAATCACAATGATATTCAACTTGGAATGATCCAGCATTGCACAATCCAATTTGAAAAGAGCTTATTTACAAATCTTTACACTTTTCAGAAGACAGAACAAGGCCCACAAGATATACTATCCAACTTAATACTATAAAGGAGCCAAGAATATTTCTGAAGCCAAGAAACTTAAATTGCTGGTTGAACCATGGGAGAATCTAGAAGGCATAACACTTGGAGGCTGGACATGATGATATATAAGTGAAAACATTTCACCAGTGGAAAGGCTGTCAATTCAAGAACACAGTTCATCAACGGACTTACTTGGAACCAGTATAATACCAATATCATTGCAATGGTCCTTCTCATTCTGGAATGCATGATCTGATGTTGTACTGCTTGTCTCCAGTGTAATTCTAGACAAACCAAAGATCTCATGCAGTGACCCATTAAAGGTACTTAACTTTCAATCTCTTTCTACTGCTCTCTTTTCACATACACCCCTGCTGTTATTTTTACCTTTACATTTCAGTATTAGTCATAGTTTTCTACCGAAAATAAAGGTTGATTTTTTGAAAGGGTAGACTATAATTTTAGTTTTACTTTTCAAATCTTTCAGTCATTCTCGGCTGAAATAATTATAATAATAGGAAATTTTTCTCTTTTTAACAGCCAATATTTTAAATTATAACTTAACCCGACGTTTATAATTTAAAATATTGGCTGTTAAAAAGAGAAAAATTTCCTATTATAATAATAACAATATTAGCAGCTTTTCTCTGTTTTTATACAGCTGATATTATATTTAAAATTTAACCCTTGGGTAAAGTTTTAATATATTGGCTGTTAAAACAGAGAAAAACTGTTATCATTATGCATCTTAGTTTAGTTTTAGATAATTAAATATACAGATAATAATTATAGTTTTGATTGTAGTTATTGAAATAGTAGGTTTAAGTGATTAATAAAAACAATTTTTATTCAATAGTTAAGTATAACTTTACTTTTTACAGATTATGACAGTTTTGATTAAGTTTTGGTAAGTTAATATGAACTAACTGCATGTAGCTATTTATGTAATTTACATACCTTGTGTAGTTTTAGCTAGATGACTAAAATGATTTTCACTTAATAGTTTTAATTGACAAGGTATTGATTTGGGGGATGGGGCTTTCCCTCTTAACTTCCCAGCTCTTTCCCCCCCCCCCCCCCCCCCCCCTCCCCCTTCCACCAAAAAAAAATCCGGCTTTCCCCTGCATGATGCTCATATTAATATCAGGCTACATTCAATAATTTATAGATACTAAAATATAATTATATATTGCATAACTTGTATATATAAAGGGCAAGTTCAAACCCAACTCAGGCAATTTTCCATCTGCCTCCCACCAGTCCACCCAGCTGTGATTGGGTACCTGGCATTTTCTGGGGTGCAAATTCAAGGCCTTTTCTCATGAAACAGCAATGGTCCAGGTGGGACTTCGGGTGCCCACACCACTTGCTATGAGGAAAGGTCCGTTCTCCTGCGAGTTCCTAGTCCGGCTCCAGGAGCTTTGCTTGCATGGCTCACTTTGCCTGCTTAGTGCACAGGCATCCTGGTTCTGCCAGGTGCACATAACCACTAGCAGTTGCAAGAGAATTTGCATATATAGAAGGCACTGGACTTGCCTAAACTTCCTCCCCAAGCAACATTTTTCGAGATAGAATGCTGGATTTCCAGTGAAACTGGAGATAAGGCTGGGCATGTAAGAATAGGATATCAACACATGCTCAAGTTTCACCGTACATGCAGAGGATGGCTGGCATAGTTACACTTCATTATTATTATTACACAGGTACTTCCAAATTTTTAATATGTGCCAATTACTTTGTCTACAAAAAAAAACAAAAACATTTAAGTTTATTGCTACCAATAGACTGTCTACCAACTCGAAAAGTAGAGTGTCAATCTCAACTTAGACAAATTTATTCCCTGAACAACATAAATTATAATTGTCATCTGGACCTATTTCCTAACGCACAAGCGCTCTAACCACCACTGAGCTAGGACGGACTACCACAACGGGATTGAAACATATCTCTATTAAATTTACAGGGTAGCATGCCTATTCTTTATTTACAGGGTAGCATACCTATTCTTTATGTACTTGCATTGTTCAATTCATTGTTGTAATTCTAAAAGCAGTGATCTTTCTTCTCAAAGTAGTACTAGGCAACACATTACTAAATTGAAGCTGGGAGTTTTATTTCTTATAAAAATGTAGTTAAGCATTTTTCTCAATTGTTTCAAATATTAATCCTGTTATCTCAACGTGTCTTTATGTGCAATTTTAAAACTAGAAATTTAATATTTCACACTTTTACCTGATTTTACAATTCATCCTTGTAGAAGCAATATAAATGTGTGTGTGTGTGTGTGTGTGTGTGTAAGTTACACCACATTGTATAGGTTGCACCATGACATGGAGAAGCGAGGATAGCGTAAATCACATACTGACTTAATGGAGGAGTGCAACTGACTTGTGCTGCTATGGCTCTAGGCTATAGGAAACGCATAAAAACTAAAAAAAAATTATTGGATGATTCACTTATTCACCTTCTAGGAGGTGGGTATGAAATATATTCTCCTTGAATTGAATAATCTGATTGGATGGTTTGAATGTACCATGGTACAAAAAATAAACCCTTTACCGAACCGTTTCGGTGTCGGCGAACAGCGTGGCCAATGAAATGGCTTGATGCACATCACATGATCAATTATCGTTTATAAACGCCCGTGCAACTGAAACAATTATTGTCTGCGCATCACCGAACGCCCACTCTTCCTCGTTTTTTTTTGTAATAAAAAACCCCTTGCGTTTGGTCCGGCAATTTAGTTTTTAGAATTCATTGAGAGCACTTTAGAATTCAGAGCCCGTTTACAGGTTAGTGGCTAGTAGCTAGCTAGCTAAGTAATTTCAAAACCAGAAGATATACTTATTGGACAAAATTATGAATTCTCCCTCACTTTGAGTTTGTATTCTTTTCAGGGCTTGCCTGATGATCCAGCTAAAGTTGATAAATTGTGTTCAACTATGTCTAACACTTCTATCAGTGTTTTTAGAAAAGACTTATTCATCCTGCTTCAAGTGTAAGTGAAATCAAAAATATATTTTGAATACAGCCAGCATTGGAGTTTAGCTTTTTGTAGAGGAAGTAAAAAAAAAAACATTAAAAAGTGACCTTTCCTTTTATTATTTTCAATATTTTATTTATTTATATATTTATTTATTTATTTATTATTATATGATTATTATTATTATTATTATTATTATTATTATTATTATTATTATTATTATTATTATTTGCTATATCAGATAACCAAGATGGCTGTTTCAGCAGTTAATATTTGCTTACTATCTCATTATTGTCCATAATGTTGAAGAGAGTTAAAGTCGTGGAATTTTATTCCATAGGTCCACAGAATGTCACAAGTATCACACTAAAACCTGGAAGATCTTTTACATTCGAATGCTACAATCAACCTCAAGATGGAACAATATATTACTACCTGAATGACACCAGCCAGCCAATGGACCACGTGTCGGATCCCAACCTGCAAGTTAAGTATGCCGGCAATCTTGAAGTGACAAACACGACCTCAGCACATGAAGGAGTATTCTACTGCAGATATGGTGATGGACCTCTACACGCTCAATCCTGCTCCTATGTACTGGGTAAGTTGTAAGTTGTGTAAAGTAAACTTCTATATTGGTGGAATCAGCATAGATCAGTGTCACTATGCCAGTTCACTGAAATAACACAGTTAAACTCTTCATCTTGGAAGAAGTGAGCTTTGAGCAGTCACCTTTATTGGAAGAACAAAAACTATGCTTCAGGGAGTGTCTATATTGGGTGAAACTAACTAAGTGTGCTTAGTAGCTACATATGGCAGTTGAGTTAGCTACATTGCATATGAAAGAGTTTATTTCATCTATTCATTTACGTTTTCCAAATATGCATTATTTGTAATCAGCTACTTAAAGCAGAGCTTAAATAAATGGAATAAAAAATGAAAGCCTCCTATTAAATTGGCATTAATATAATATTATTATAGTAGTGATTTTTGCTGTTGTTGTTGTTGTCATTGTTGCTAGTCACTTCACTGATCAAGAAGTGAGTTCAGCTGAAAATGTTTAAGTTGGCACAATTAAATAAGCTACCATGATACGTTTATCAAAGCAATTTTTTGCTATAAGGCTCTGCTCAAATTTCTTGTGGCTGTTGTGTCACTAAGTAGCTGTAAATGCTGGCAAGTTATCCAAGTAAATTGCAGCCATTCGTGTAGAAATAGTATTTGTGACCATACTATGCAGAATATCTATGGTATAGCAGAAGTTAGAGACACGTTCACTCATGCTCATTGATTTGTAAGCAGTTTACATCCCTATTTATTGCTGTTTGTTGTCTTTATTGTTGTTAGGTATTCCAAGATTTGCACAGTGTAGTGAAAGCTGTAGCATGGAAGTCAATAAAACAGCAGGTGAAGACGTCACTCTCGATTTTGACATCGTGTACGAGAGAGGAGGATGCCGCAATCAAATGATTGAAGTAGGACTGTTCCAACCAAGGTCAAATACGAGGATTATTCTACCCCTTAGTGATTCCATGTACAATCCTATCAACAAGACCAGGCGTGTACAGAGAGCCCTAGGGCGAGTGAACCGTGATCACCAGGGGATTTATAATCTGACCATGCTACCTTCTTCTGGGGGTACATTTGGGAAGCTCTCCTATCTGGCTATCAGGCTCAACGTCAATGGTAAGACGTATATGTATCAGACTACACAGTTTTTATGACACTGTTGCTGCCACTAGTGCATGTGTTAATATAGCATGCTCTGACTGTCGGCAATATTACCAACAAACTATTAAAAATCCATCATAAAACTATTTTAATTCACAGGACTAATAATAACAAGAAGTTAAAAGATAGTATTACATTTAAATCAAGGACTTTGTTTTCCTTCAGTTGTGGTCCTTAAATATTACCTTTTTGTGTAATGCATAAAGCAAACTTATATTACTAACACCATGACAACACCATGACAACACCATGACAACATGAAATGGGATAATCTCTAATGTATACAGTATCATAAACCTGATATTAGCACATGCTTATAGATAGACAATAATAAGTGATGGGGAAGGGAGGGGGAGATTTATATTATATTATTTTTCCTGCATAGTCTAATTTTAATTGTTTGTAAAATGCAGGAGAAATAACATCCTGTCATGTACTGATAACTGGGGCTGCCCCTCCTATTCCTCCCTGTCAAATTTTTCAATTCTGTACGCTCTATCTTAGATCCCCCTCCACCAGCTATGACTTCAGATGTCCCCATGGTAGCAACCACGCCCACTTCTTTACCTACTACTACTATTGCTACTACCAGAGAAACAGCCTCTGATGCTGCTGCAGAGACGACAGCTGAAACTGTTGCTCCAATCCAAGCCACTGGAGGCACACTCAAACCAGCACCTCAGGCATACATGCTAGCAATAGTAGTTAGTGTTGTGCTCGTCGGTGTAGTAATCATAATAGCAGTTGTAATAGCAGTTTATTTTGTTTTCAAAAGAACAAGCGATAAGAAAACAATTCCTGAAGCTGATACACTACCAGACCCCGCTCCCAATCAATCTGCGCTCAGGAAGCCGTCTGACTCCACAACGACCACATCAAGTGGGTCTTCTAATCCACTCGGTCCAGACAGCGTGGGGACTCTGGAGTCTGAGGTGACAGTTCAACCTCAGCAAGTGAACCTTCAACTCGGTAATGGAGCTCCTACACCTACTGAAGACAGCGGCCAAGTTAACTTTCCTCAGGTCATCCGCTTTGACCTGACGTCACACAGTCAGCTATGTACAGACTGGACCAAAGGCACAGATGGGGCGGAGGATCGCTTTAGCAGACACATGAGCCTTGAAGCCCAGAGAGATACTTGCAGCAGCATGGCTGCTTCATACAGGGATGGCCACTTTGCCAAATGTTCCCAAGCTCAATTGGACGATTATCCTCGTGAACGACTTGATTGGCAGCTTGACATAAAAAGAGCAGATGACCAGTCCGGTTATTTGAACAGTGCAAATCACTTTGCCTGCAGTCATTGCTCCAAATCTAGTGGACATGCTGTGATAAAAACTGAGGTGTCAGCACACTGCTGTGGTGAGTGCAGGAACCAGAGTACCGACATGCACCCTCTAGATGTGCAGCATCACCTAGAGACAGAGTGTGGCCTGACTACTGACATGGACTGGCAGCAGCAACAGTCGAGTCCCAACCCTGTTTGTGTGACAGACTGGCAAAGAACTCGCTACTACTACTCCAAAAGAACAGACAGCATTTGCTCCACTGGAAATTATAGCATTTTCAGTTCACCAGATGACAACATTAGCTTATCAAGCAACATGCCCAAGTCACAAATTATTAATGTATAAAAAAACTAAGCAAATTTTTTTTTGACATTCTTTTCTGCTTCAACCTTGTTCCCGCACATTTTTGATATAATGTTATGATGGCATTTGTAAGATATATGATATAGACAATTGAATAGAAAAACAACAACATTTGTCAGTGCTGCTTGGACTAGAACGCAGACCATTAGCTAATATAAACCACTATAGTTCTAATTTTAAAGGATATTGCAGATATCATCTATTATTTTATGGGGATCTATCGTCGCAATATATGGAATTCATATCAATTGTTTTCAACATGGAAGTTATTATTTCATGTATAATAGCCTTTCAGACGTTCAATAATTGCCTTCCATATATGTCCTTGCAGCAGAGTCAGAAAAGTAACTTTTCATTTCTGAGGCTTCCCCACTTGGAGAAACCCCTCAGACTCAGTGGTAACAATTATTCAAGATGGGGTAATTTATTCCACTCTTGTACAATTTCCTATTTTCACTGTCAGTATTGAAGGAAGCCAGTGTGGTTAGTACTGTAATAGCAAGAGGTACTAGACACATAGGAACATTTTCATTTATTATAGAATTAAATGGCACAGAAGCTACTCCACCAACTGTAGGATAATCCTTTCCCCAAATGGGTATACAAAAATATCAAGTGATGAATACCAAGGTGCTGGTTAGTTGAGTTACTAACATGGCTAGAGTGGCTGTCATGAAGTGATCAATGATTGGTTAGCTAAAACAAATCTCTCTGTTGTTAGTAGAAATGAAGGTTTTAATCATGATTTGGAAACCGTGATCAACATACTCATTAATTTCTTCAATTTTTTTATTTTGTTTTTACTTGCAATCATTGCAGTACTATCAATAGACTGTCTCATCATATCAGCTTAAACTTCTAAATCACTCTTTCCAAGAAATATGAACTGAAACAGATCAATTTTGCTTTAGCTTACATATTTGCACTAGACTTACTATGACCAAAGCAGATTTAGATACCATAAAAAATACTACACAGTTTTTACTACTGCTTGAATGTTAGCATCTATGACATAAGCATCAAAGCCTCATCTTCTACATGGGTAGTGCTGCATGGGTAATGCTTATGATTTCACAACCTTTAGAACAGACTCTTAAGAGTTACCTTGCACAGACTTCCTTAAATTGAGAGAAACTGAACGATAGAAGATATTCCTTACTTAGCAGCTTGGGTGAGAGTATCCATAGAGTTTGTACATATTTGATCATATTATCAAAGGGAAAGATACCGTACCTGCAGAGACAGGTCCTGAGTCATCCATAGTGTATATCATTCCATGCTCAGCTGGAGGAAAGTATGTATATATTTGAAGGCTTTGAGCAGAGCATCAGGATGCCAGTAAGGGAGGAGGTGATGAGAAAACTTCAGCCATTGCTGAGCATGCTTGGCACACCTGATAAAATTGTAAGAGGTAGAAGTTGTAGACAGTGCCACAAAAAATTGTGAGCTATTAATTTAAAAAAGTTTTATGGATTCAGATGACTTCTGAAAATTGTGAATAATCAGTCTATTGTTTCAAGTGTTATGGCTGTCTGCTTTTTAATCTTTCTTCTATCCCTGCCATCTGAGTTAATATAGTGTGAATGTGCCAACAATTGTCTTGCCATATTATTTTTGTTTATAAAATCACTGTGGAAAGCCTGACCTTAATAATTAACATTATATGCATATATAATATATATATATATATAATGTATGCATATAAATGTATAATCTTCCCCCTCTCCCACACCCACACCCACGAAACAACAACAACAACACACTAGTCCAATTTATACGAAATAGGTGACTTCAAAGACTATAAGGATTGAAGGTGACATCAAACTATTATACAAAAAATGTGCCAGAATTTTTTTCTGTTCTTATTCAAGTATTTTTTGTGTGGTTTTTTTAAGTGAGTCAGCTTTGGCATATACTTTTGCATTAGCTATAAGTGACAACTTCATTCCAGCAAATAATTCTTCCAGTACTGTTCACTGTGTAGCTTGCTAGGTTGCTAGGCTTTCAAGTTATAGTTTTTGCACGACATTGAGGGGTTGCACCTTTTGATGTGTCACAAATGAAGACTTTTAACTGTAATGGATGTTGCTATTGTTTTTTTGTTTTTGTTTTTAACTTGAGCATGACATGGTTTCATTCTATTTGTACAGCTGGGTGGGGTGGGTATCACTTTACTATATCACTTGAACCAATACCAATTGAGGAGTTAGTAAACACATACCATCCTTATGCTCTGCATCGTCATGTAAACATGCACAGGCTGCAATATAGAGCTTAATTAATTAACATTGCAGTGGCAACTGAAGTTAAAAAATATTTTGTCTTCTAGTGGCGCATTTAGAACTTTAGAACTACAAATATGGTCTTGTGACGTAGTACTCACTGTTTACTCAGTGCTTCCTTACACATCAAGACACTCTGCAGTCCCCTTGGTCATTCTATTGTGTACATGGCCATAGGTAGGATTTTGAAAAGGAAGGTTAACAGGACAACTCATAAAAACTGTGTCCATTTTATTGGCCACACCTTTAAATGAAATCAATTGTATGATCTTAAATGGAAATTAAATAATAAGTGTGCTTTTTCTAATCCTGCAAAATTTTATTTAACAATATTTAAGTCTGGGTAGTTTATATGAATGCCATTTGAAACTAGAAGGAAGCATGTACATATTTATATGTACAGTGGAGTAAGAACATGAAAATTATTGGGGGGCGGGGGGGCGAATCTTCATGGCTATTATGTAGTACATATTTTTTGGTAATTTTTAACAGATATAGTTATGTGTTGTATAATTTAGAAATGTTATATATATGACTAATAATATTATAAAAACATACAGTAGTTATGTTTGTATGTGTATAGATTCAAAAACTTCCGAATGTTTTTTACTTCTTTCACATACCGACACAAATTCCTTTGCTACATCAACCAGGTCCAGCTCATCTGTTTTTTCATGGTGCATGTGTAAAAGTACGCAATGATTTAACCTTTCCTGCATCATGATGTTGCGTAAATAAGTTTTAATTCTCTTTAGAGCCGAGAAAACTACGCTCAGCTGAGGCCGTGGTGACTGGAACTGTGAGATAAAGTTTTAGAAGATTATGGACTTCTGTGAAAATATTTAGGCAAGGTTGATTATTGAAAATATCACAAAGGGTATTAACTCTAGTCACCTACTTGATTGTAATATTGTCCAATCGTGCTGATTTCACCACATCTTGAAGTGCTTCTAAATGAATGATGAGTTTATTCATGTCTATATCATTTTTATACAATTTCTTAAATCTAGGAGAAAGAGAAATTTTTCTTCCATTCGCACTATCAATCAACATTGCCTTAACACTTCTTATAAATAGACAGTGTTCTTGATAAAATCTTCCATGAAGCTCTCCCTTGACAGTGTCAATCGCTTCAAAATATTCTTTCTGATAATATTCTTCCACAGAACTAAAACAATGTTGAGGTGCTCCACTGTCCAATCTTCTTGGCATTTGCTTTTGTCTAGGAAGAACAGGAGGATCACAAGAAACTTTGGATGCCCTTAGTGATACAATATCATAAATTTTTTTTAAACTTTTTGAGGTCTGTTCAAAGCCTTTCAAGGGATTTAATATATAAATCTACAGCCATAAAGGAATTGTCAACATTGGTTTGTATGGCTTGAAGATTGGTTGAAAGTTGTTCAATCATACTAAATATTAATACTGGAAGTTCTAACCCAAAATATGTGGCAAATTTATCCATGAGTGATAGCATTCCATTTGCTCGCCTAGAGCAATCATCCATGCCATGCAAAAAAATTTCCATTGTTTCTCGTAATGTATACATAATTATCAATTATAGCTTGCACTAGCTCCAGTTCGTGCTGTCCATCTTGTAGGACACAAAGACTTTACTTTAGAAACATGCTGGACTCCTGCTGCTGTTTAACTTTCTCTAGAACAACTTCCCTCAAATCTTCTACCCACACCAGTCAAATGACCTTAGAAATTGCTGGCCCCTTCATAACCTTGACCTCTGCAATTTTCAAATTGTAGACCTAAAGCAAGTAAAGCATTTTCAATGCTTTAAAAATGGTCTCAGCTGTGGTGTTTTCAAGTTGAACTAACCCAACAGCATCTTCATGTACTTCATAAGTATCAGACACCCATCTAATACAAATTATCAGCTGTTTAGCAGAGAAAAAAGACGTTGAGGCTGTATGTCATTCAACAGATAGCACAGCACTTTGTTAGCCATAATTTTTATTTGCTCATTCACTATTAAAGGTGATTGATACTTGCTTTCATATATCCAAGCCGATTCTGTTGCTACCTGTTCAAATATTACTGATAAGTTGGACCCACCAGCATGATCATTCCTAATGGGAATGCCTTGATGCAACAGGCTACGTAACACACGAAGCTGATTAAGCAAGCTTTCTCTTTGTTCATCTGATTACTTTTGAAGCTGGTGACCAATAGGTACACTTTTAGATGCATTAAAAGCAAATAGAGCATCTCTATGAGCATGCAAGAGTTCATGTGCTTTAAATCGGTCAAGAGCTTTTTTCCAATTACAAAATACTTCTTCTGAAAATGCTTGCTCAGCCTTATTACTGGTAATAGCATGAGAAAATTTAGCAAACTTACAAAAGTAGCAAAAAAAAACCTTCAAAGATGTTTGACACAAGTGAAGCCAGGTGTAAGCTTTATACCAGGAGGCCATAAAACATTTGTTATATGAGTATTTTTATCAGTTACCGTAGCTGCGCTGTGATTTTGTCAAGATATTTGAGTCAGTATGTTGAGAAATTGTAGTGGTTGAACTACAACAGAAACAATCAATATCTTCAATTAACTGGTCTGATTTTTGGGTAGATATCGTTGCTGTATCAGATTGCACTAGTGTGTCTTCATGCTGCATTGGAGTTGCTTCTGATTGAGCTGGTACAGCTTCACTCTGCTCAGGAGCGTCAGACTGCCCTGAGGGTGTACAATCTCATTGCAATGATGAATCCTCACATTGCATTGGTACAGTTTCAGATTGCTCAGGTGTAGCTTCACACTGTGCTGGTGTAGCTTCACACTGTGCTGGTGTAGCTTCAGACTGCAACATACTAGACTTCGACTCCATTATTTTAGACTAACATCCCACAGCCCAACCATTTTGACTCTCAAGTTTTTCATCAGTGACTTTGTTGTCTTGACATTCTTATACTTTCATGTTTTGAATGTTTAAAGAACTTATATGATGTCTTTGGCAATGTGTCAGTATCGTTCTTTCTCACATCAACCAATGCTTCTATATAGTATGTCCAAGTTGAGTAGGCACACAAGCACAGTAAATAAGGAATGCCCGTAGTAAAAAAAACCCGAAACAATTTAGTCATGTGAAAACTTTATCCAATCTAATTTTTTAAAAAGGTACATGCACCTCTAAATGTCATGTGTAATTCTCTGTTAATGGATGTACTGTTGATCTCTGTTTTCAGCCACTAAAAATATCTGCAATATTAATTAACTATACTACAACAAAAATCTCTTGAAACTAAAACTAACTACTTGACTCTGACTGAGTGTTAACTGAACCACAATTAATGCTGCCAGGCTCCCCATCTCTTGTGTTTTGTGTTAAAGCAGGTGTGTTTATTAAAACAACACTCCAGCATAGTATTGAATACAAACAAGCAAGGACGGCATAAAAGATTGATAAAATAATACACAATAGTAGTCATTAAATAAAGTAGCTCCTAGCAAAAAAAAAAGGTCCTTTTTTTCCCGGCAATCACAGTGTCAGACTAAAGTGGGGGAGTATTGTGAGGCCACATTCTAGTCCACTTAACAAGAGAGAGAGATAGAGAGAGATAGAGGGTATGTCAGTCACTGTTTATTTTTAGTACATTTTTGTATGTTATAAGTGTAGAGTACAGCACTGACTCATGTCATGCTAGCTAGCTATGTGCACTGGACACATGGTCAGCACTTTACTACCCCAGAGGAGTGCGAGTTAAACAATCCCTAGAGGTCACGAGTGCTAATTTTTGTGTCAAATTGGACTGCGCCAGCAAGGAAAGGAGTAGTGATATCAGGTCTAGTCTAGTGGCAGTATTACCTGGTTGTCTGGTGTCTGGATAATAAAGATGTTACCTCCAGGTGACCAAGATGTTAAAATGTTGCCTTCTTGGCAAATGAAGAGGTGGAGGACGAGGGGGGGAGGGGGGGGGTTAGGTGTGTAATTCTGTTAGTGAACCCTATTATCCAAACAGTACTAGAGAACTCATGGCAGTCACTTGAAATTGCACGTGCTCACTATCCTTTTCCTGCAAAAGTTGTATCTTCATGTATAAATTTGGTCTCGATTTGAATGAATAATCTATCATCCCATCACTGGTTAGACTGCTGGAATGTCATGCTAATGGAATGTGGATCAAGACAGGGGACTTGGTCATGAATGAAAGAATATCTGAAATGTTCACATACAAGCACCTGGACATGCAATGCTCAATGATTGATGAAACAATACTTGTTTGTTAATATATTCCCCCAATGAGAAATATACCTAACTGGAAAATATTTTGTTCTCTTCTACAGCTATGACATAACTGAAAGTTAGATAGCACAAATTAAAAAAAAATTTAACTAAGAATTAACGGCGAGCATTCAAATTTGAATTTCAGTCAGACCAGCTCGCTCGCCATTTGTGCTGAAGCACATCACATCACTAGTAATGCACGGTTGGCAGGCTGGTCTGGACTAACACTGAAAGTTGTTACCTACACAAAAATTTACGAAGTTACTAAAAATATTTTTTGCGAATTTCGTCTTCAGTAGTACGGCGGTGCACGCAGTGGCGGGAAGTCGTTAGCGCGGTCAGTGCGCGCGGCGCGCTGCATGCAGTTTCGATCCCCCACACAAAACGACACCCATCACGGGGCGGGGGGTGGGGGGGGACATTCCCAACGGCAACGCTCCTCTATACGCGGTACCTGAAACTAAAATTTATAATTCAGGTCTGTACAATTCCTCTAAGAGACTGAAGTAATTATCGGTTGTAAAGTTTGTTCTACTCGCTGGCGGACTTCTTCGAGTGACCAACAGAGATCTACTGGTGAGTGGTTAGCTTGCTGCTAATTCCATTAGAGCGATGTCGTGTCCGTGGTGATCTCATATTATAGTCATTAAAAAGTTAACAGTGCAGCTGTGGTAGTTTCATTCATTGCATATTAAATGTGTCTTCTTCCATTCTACGAATCGAACTTGTATTTCTATACACGATTTAAGAAGTGTTAGCACAAGCAGTCCCAGTCTGCATACCTCAACTGCTACCAATGTAAACTTGACTGTGTGTGTGTGCATGAATGATGTGTACAACTCAGAACGTCACTATAGCCTATTTACAAATGTTTTTATGGGAAGCATGACATATGCTTATTAGGACAAATCATGACATCTCCCTCACTGAGTTTTTACTATATTTGTATTTTCTCCCTCCTTTTCAGAGCTTGCCTAATGATGCAGCTAAACTTGATAAAATGTGTTCTACTACAATGTCTTACACTTCTATCAGCATTTTTAGGAGAGACATATTCATCCTGCTTCGAATGTAAGTGGAAACAAAATAGCTACAAGTAATGATATAGCCAGCATGCAAGGATTACATTTTTATACTGAGATAATCATTATGACAGGTATGCTTATTATGCCTGCCATGTGATCAACTTGGTAGGAGCTCAGTTTCTGATGGGTATTCTGGCCAGATAGAACCCAAAGATAACCTTTCCTTTGTTTATTCATGTTGTATTGGCTGGGGGGTATTCAATGGTTGTTAAGTTTTCATTAATTTAAAATTTCATTGTTCAGAATGTTGATGAAAATTAATGTCATAAAATAACATTAATCTGTAGGTCCAGAAAATATCAGAACACATATCGGAAAACCTGGAGAATCTTATACATTCTATTGTGTCTCTCCCCCTCCACAAGTAACGATATCTTTCTACCTGAATGACACAAACCGACCACTGGACCACGCGTTAGATCCCAACCTGGAACATACTAGTTATCATGATCTCCGAGTGGAGAACATGACCACAGCACATGAAGGCGTGTTCTACTGCCGATATAATAACGGACCTCTACTTCCTCAATCCTGCTCCTACGTACTGGGTGAGTTGTGTTCGTAAAGTAAACTTCTCTATTGATGGAGTCGGCATTTATGGATCAGTGTCACTATGCCTGTTCAGATCAAATTTAGTCTGTGTCATAGCTCTCCTTTTATTTACATATACATAGTCATGGTGTTATCCTTCACCTTAGTCATGGTGTTATCCTTCACCTCTAACTCGTAGTCATGGTGTTATCCTTCACCTCTAACTCGTAGTCATGGTGTTATCCTTCACCTCTAACTCGTAGTCATGGTGTTATCCTTCACCTCTAACTCGTAGTCATGGTGTTATCCTTCACCTCTAGCTCATAGTCATGGTGTTATCCTTCACCTCTAACTCATAGTCATGGTGTTATCCTTCACCTCTAACTCACAGTCATGGTGTTATCCTTCACCTCTAACTCGTAGTCATGGTGTTATCCTTCACCTCTAACTCATAGTCATGGTGTTATCCTTCACCTCTAACTCATAGTCATGGTGTTATCCTTCACCTCTAACTCGTAGTCATGGTGTTATCCTTCACCTCTAACTCATAGTCATGGTGTTATCCTTCACCTCTAACTCGTAGTCATGGTGTTATCCTTCACCTCTAACTCATAGTCATGGTGTTATCCTTCACCTCTAACTCACAGTCATGGTGTTATCCTTCACCTCTAACTCGTAGTCATGGTGTTATCCTTCACCTCTAACTCGTAGTCATGGTGTTATCCTTCACCTCTAACTCGTAGTCATGTGTTATCCTTCACCTCTAACTCATAGTCATGGTGTTATCCTTCACCTCTAACTCATAGTCATGGTGTTATCCTTCACCTCTAACTTCCAGAGTATTTGCTTTGACTTCATTTTCCAGATATAGCAGCTAAAATTTGGGCCATGCAGGTTTTTTCAAAGCCTGATTTTTGTTTGTTTGTTTGTTTATTTGGAGTAATGGGAGACTGCACAACTTCACTTGGTATTACAGTTTCTGTATTCATGCTAGTGTGCATACACTTATTTCATGGACTTGCTCACTTGTGTCTCGGTTGTTATCTATGCATTATTCAATGACGTACAATATGGTGCAGCTAACAGTATGAAGTGCTGAGGGTTTGGACCAATTGTGCTTTAATGTTGTTGTCTTTGCAGTTTTTTTTTTTGTTGTTGTTTTTTGCTACTACTACTATTATTATTATTATTATTATTACTACTACTATTACTACTACTACTACTACTACTCGTGGTGTTGAATTTGATAGTGTAATGATGGTATGAGTGATTAGCCTAGCTAGCCTAACAACTGCAGAATTCAGTTAAAACCATTTCATTGATTTTTTTCAGGCAGATGATATTCAAGTTACAAAAATTATAATAAATCAACCAATTACCCATTAATTATATTTGTACCATGGTACGTTCAAACTGTCCAATCAGATTGCTCAATTTGTGGTGAATATATTTCACACCCACCTCCTAGGAGGTGAATATGTTATCCAATCAAAATTAGTTTTATGGTGTTTCCTATAGCCTAGAACCATCGTATTGTGCGTTACAACTACTACTTAGCTAAAGAATATCACAAAGAAAAAGTTTAATAACGTGACTTATTTTTTGTTGCTTATTTTTCAATTCAAACAGTTGCAGTGAGTGGTTATTATGACATTGAATCCTCTTTACCGTATATACGTAATTAAAAAAAACTTGACTTTTTTAGTAGCTCGAGTGTTAGAAATTAAAATCAATCATTTAACAATAGTGTAGTTTTAGGCTCACTTACCATTTGTGTTCAAGCATATCACTAGTTTATATGTATATATACTCTCACTTGTAAGCATAGAGACGAGGCATAGGTCACATGATGACCATGTCACTCATAGTACATGAAACATGGCAACAACATGCGCACATGATAGAGTAAAAAAGAAATGAGAAAAATCTACTCTTTCATATTAGAACATTCATTTTCAGGTGATGATGATTATGATTATGATGATACTAGGCGATTGAGTGAAATTAGTGTGATGCGCTTTAGCTTAAATATTAATTCCATGTGTACTTTCCATTACGTACCACCTATTCTGGATTCTAAAGTGTGCCAGTGTGTCAGCATCTTGAAAGGCAGCAATAGATTGTTGCTTGTTCACTTGTGTATCCACTGGAAATAATAAATTTCTGGTAATGCTGGAAGTTAGTAGTAATATTTGTTTGCTAAAAGCCACCTAGTTGATATTCTGTAGTACTGAGATGAAGCGATGGTTCATTGTTAAAGATGGTGTAATTTACTGGAAGTAGAGAAAGTATGTTAAATTAGGAGCTGGGTTAGGTGTAAAAGGTAATTTTGGATATTGTGAATCTGCTGCATTTAGAAATACGAGGCCTTAAAGTTTGGGCATTCCTAAATGTTGCAAATATCCAAATCTAGTTGTTTTATAACATAGTTACGGCTGGAACGTAAAGAAACAAACAGTCTAGGACAGTAAAGCCTGCTATCAACCTGACAGACATTGCTGATTGTTCATGCACCACTCTAAGTCTTTCAGAGCATAGCATCCGGTATACTCAGTTTCTAATGCTGCAGAGCATGATTCTATCTGAATAGATTCCTATTAAAGACCAATCAGATAGCTTGCATGTGACTAGCTACTTTCTAAATATATAGCTAGCTGCAATAAATTTGATAAAGCAATTAAAAAAGTTTTCTCTGCTCTCTCTTTCCTTTTTGTTGTTGTTGTTCCTCCTGCTGTCATGCACTTTATACAGGAGTGATTCTGGTAAATATACAGACAGTCATGAATATAATTTATTTGTGATGAAGTCTAGAGTGTGCATTAAGGCAGGAATGTGACAATACAAAAGATATCTGATCACTTGCAGCTCTGTGCTAATTAGCCCTATATGTTTGCTGTTTGTTGTCTTTGTTGTTGTTAGGTATTCCAAGATTTGCACAGTGTAGTGAAGGTAGCTGTAGCATGGAAGTTAATAAAACAGCAGGTGAAAACGTCACTCTCGATTTTGACATCGTGTACGAGAGAGGAGGATGCCGCAATCAAATGATTGAAGTAGGACTGTTCAAACCAAGGTCAAATACGAGGATGATTCTACCCCTTAGTGATTCCATGTACAATCCTATCAACAAGACCAGGCGTGTGCCGAGAGCCCTAGGGCGAGTGAACCGTGATCACCAGGGGATTTATAATCTGACCATGCTACCTTCTTCTGGGGGTATAGTTGGGAAGCTCTCCTATCTGGCTATCAGGCTCAACGTCAATGGTAAGGTACCTCATTTTATTGTATGCACTGAGTATACTCAGGTGGGCAGAAATATTTAAGACTTATTGTATTCCTTTCAGTCCCGTCCCTGTAATTATCTTTTCTTATTTTCATATTGGGTAATGGTTATCACCATATATTAATAGCCTTAGCAATCCCCATAGATGGAGAAAGGGAGGGAGGGGCCTTGAGTGTTTATGCTATAATTTATATAGCACATGATTTACTGTTGGCAAAGTATGTGGAATTATGTATTGCTTGGCTGGAGATGCCACTCCTATTTCTCTTCTTACCTTTTCAAATTCTTTACCTCTATCCAGACCCTCCTACAACCACACCAAATCCTTCACCTACTACTACTATTACTACTAATGCTACTGCTACTACTTCTACTACTTCTATTGCTGCTACCATGGAAACAGTATCTGATACTGAGGAGGCTACTACAGCTGCTGATGAAACTGTTGCTCCAATCCAAGCCACTGGAGGTTACACACTGGCAATAGTAGCTAGTGTAGTAGTGGTCGGAGTAGTAGTAGTAGTTGTTGTAGTCATCTCATTCATAGTGTATTTTGTGTGCAAAAGAACAAGCGATAAGAAAACCATTCCTGAAGCTGCTACACTACCAGACCCCGCCCCCAATCAATTTGCGCTCAGGAAGCCGTCTGACTCCACAACGACCACATCAAGTGGGTCTTCTAATCCACTCTGTCCAGACAGCGTGGGGGCTCTGGAGTCTGAGGTGACAGTTCAACCTCAGCAAGTGAACCTTCAACTCGGTAATGGAGCTCCTACACCTACTGAAGACAGCGGCCAAGTTAACCTTCCTCGGGTCGTCCACTTTGACCTGACGTCACACAGTCAGCGACGTACGGACTGTACCAAAGGCACAGATGGGGCGGAGGATCACTGTAGCAGACGCACGAGCATGCCGAGCATGGAAACCCAGAGAGACACTTGCAGCAGTAGGACTGCTTCACACAGGGACTGCCACTTTACCAAACATCCCGTAGCTCAATTGGACGATTATGCTCGTGAGCGGCTAGAGAATTGGCGGCTTGACATAGACAGCACAGATCAGCCCTGTTATCCAAACTATACTAATAACTGTGCTTGCAGTCATTGTTCGGAATCTCTTGGCCATGCCGCCACGGATAACAGGCTGTCAGCACACCGCTGTGGTGAATGCAGGAACCAGAGTACCGACATGCACCCTCTAGATGTGCAGCATCACCTAGAGACAGAGTGTGGCCTGACTGCTGACGTGGACTGGCAGCAGCAACAGTCGAGTCCCAACCCTGTTTGTGTGACAGACTGGCAAAGAACTCGCTACTACTACTCCAAAAGAACAGACAGCATTTGCTCCACTGGAAATTATAGCATTTTCAGTTCACCAGATGGTTTCAATAGCATCAACTTATCGGGCAACATACCCGAATCACAAGTTGCTCATGTATAACAAATAATACTAATCAAAACTTCATTTTGACATATTTTATATATTTTCTGTTACAACATTTTTTTAGCACACTATTTTTTGGTACAATTTTATGATGGTATGGTATATGTTATTTGCTAATGAAACAAAAGAAAACATTTGTCAGTGGTGCTTTAACTGGAATGCAGACCATTAGCTAGTATTAATTGGAATAACACTACTGTAGTTAAGATGTTGTAGTTGTCATCTGCTGCAATTTTATGGGATCTATGACAACACATTCAAATCTAAAGCAAATACTTTTTTCAACATGGAAGTTATTGTTTCTTGTATAATAATGTTTCAAACGTTCAATAATTGCCTCCATATATGCACTTGCAGCTGCCTTAAATGACCTCTTAGTCGAGCATTAAGTCTGAAAAGTGACCTTCATTTCTGAGGCTTCCACTTGGTGAAACCCCTCAGCCATTCTGTGGTGACAATAATTGAGCGTGGGTATTTTAAATATCCCACTCAGAGCATGTACAGCTTCCTGTGTTTTCACTAGAATTGCAGGAAATCAAAGTGACTTAGAATATACACCAGCTAGTTAGTGAAACTGTTTGGTATGGAGGAAGCGAAATGAATAAACCTACAAGGACTCACTCAATCTTTCGGTAATCATCAGGAGAAATGGACTGAAATAAAAAAAAAGTGCCATTGAATTGAAGTTTTAGGTCAAGTTAAAATTGTTTTATTCCACTTGAATTATCTCTTTAACTTAACTGCTGGTGTGTCATATTACATAAGAAGCTGGTACAGGTTGAGCACGTGTGCTACTTACCTATAGAAACTGTCTGGATTATGTACACAGAAAGTGAAAATGTTGTCACATACAAACACATGCACATACACAGACATGCGTGTATTGTTTATATATGTCGACAACAAAGCCTAGTTCCAGGAACTTATAGTTTCGGGAAAGAGAGAACTTGAATTAAAAGAGTTCCTAATACGGAATGAATGGTCTAGTCTGTGGTAAATGGCCTGTTATGGCAACTTACTGTAATATCTTATTGGGTATGAATCTTCCGTTTGTGTGTATGCATGCATAAGAAGAAGCAACGTCATTTTAATTAAGGGAACCAGTGATTGAGGGTGGGAGGTTGGATAGGAATGGACCTTTGCTCTTGCCACACAAACCACTTAGTTCCCAGGAACTTTGTTTCCCCCTTCATTTCTCTGGGAAGGAAGTAGAAAAGGAAGGGACCTTTGACAGCAAGTGACTATAGCTAAAAAAAAAAATTAAAACAAACAAACAAAAAAAAAACTAAACCAAAAAAAAAAATGCAGAAGGGAGAAAAGGGAGAGATCTGTGGGTTTGATTGTAATGGTACCCATAACAAATTAATTTTGATTGTGTGTGTGTATGCAATCAATACTTTACTAGCACACACCAACACACACAGGGTATTTTATCAGCACAAGGAAAGTGAAATCAATATTTCTGTACTGCAGAGCAGGTGTGATAAATTTGTTTACTTCTGCAACAATTTACTAAATCTCTACACAAACACACACACACACACACACACGTTATCTTTTATCTTGTGTGTGATCTCTTTACCTCATAATCTGAAGGAACATATTAGTCTAGTTGGACCACCACTAAACACACGCACACACACACATGCACACACACCCATATTAGTAAAAAAATGACAGTTTTATGAAACATGAGAAAAAATAACCTTTCAGTTGACATTAATCTCTACACGACAGCTAAATTTATTTTAAGTGACGGAAATTTTCAAGACGGAAAACATGATGAAGAGTAACTATGTCATTGGCATGGCAACCACAAGCCAGTTGGTGGGCTGACTGAACTCTGTGTGTGTGTGTGTGTGTGTGTGTGTATGTGTGTGTGTGTGGTGGCTGTGTGGTGCAGTGGTTGTGTCCTGGGCTCAGGGCCTGAGGTCCTGAGTTCAAGCCCAAGGCAATTTTTCATCTGATTTTCCATCTGTGATTGGGTACCTGGCATTTGCTGGGGTGCAAATTCAAGGCCTTTTCTCATAATAGTCCTTGCTATGAGGAAAGGCCTGTTCTCCTGCGAGTTCCTAACCCAGCTCCGGGAGCTTTGCTTGTACGGCTCACTGTGCCTGCTTAGCACTAGGCGAAAACTGAAATTTCCTTCATGTCTCACATTGTGTATCTATCCTGTGTAGGACAGGTGTAGGGTATATACATGTGTGGGACATGAAGGAAATGTCAGTTTTGGCCTAGTGTACCGTAGTGCACAGACATCCTGGGTGCCAGGTGTTGTGAAGGGGAGGGAAATCTTGATAATTACCTACTTACCTAGAAAGTTTCTAAAATCTCAAGGGGGAAAGTGGATAATCAATTACAAGCCCCCCTTAATTTAATTAACTGATTGTGTCTGAGTTCTGACCACTCTGCGGTAAGGAAGTGAAAGTTATTATGCACAATAGGGGGGAGAAGGAAAGGAAAAAAAAAGGGAAAAAATCTGTAATAGCTGGAGAATGAAATCATTCAAGAGAGAACTGAAAGTGACTTTTTCACACAGGCTAGACAACCTGGAACTGGCCTATGAAACCTTCCAATGTCCTGGGTTTTAGATACTCCGGGTTTCCCCTGCTTGGCCAAGAGTTAGAGTGAGTTACTCTGGAATGTCATGGGCACTATTCTGCACATGCCCAGTAGTCTCACAATTAGACAGCGCTGTTTGTTTTCACCACTGGCGTGTGATGGTTTCAACCAGAAAACACGTCTGTATGAGACAAACATACTTGGACAGTCCCTCCATTACTTCAGACTACACTGTTTACCTACAGTGAAGTGCTGGACTATATATGGCAGCAAAGAGGAATTGGAGCATAAACAAGAGATCATGCTATCTTGGAAAAAAAACCACTTTAGTTATACTTGTCAAGTGATGGACACACCATAAAATAATTTAGAATAATTATAAGTAGGCAATTAAGATACCATTGTATGAATTGTAGTTGACAACAAGGGAGAGCCAAATATTGTATAATAATAATAATAATAATAATAATAATAAAATTATGAAGTCAATGGGTACAAGAACATAATAACAATGACAAAAAAATTATGGTTTCCCTTCCCCAACTCTCTGGTAAAACCTATTTTATTGAGTAACCCAGCTTACATGTGAAGCAGTAATACCCAGACATTCCAATAATCTCCCCAGGGGTTTATTGTAATTCAGGTCACACAGCATAACACACACACACACACACACACACACACAGCATAACACACACACACACACACACACACACAGCATAACACACACACACACACAAAGTAAAACAGACAACACATTACATATACACAAAAGAATAGACGAGGAATACAAAAATGATGGCACAAATATGGAGGCATAAATAAATGGCAGATTTTAGTATAATATTTGGTGCAGTAATTAGTCTATCTTGCAAGGATGACCCCTATTCATTGAAGATCCACTTTATCATGAGCATGCTTGGTTGCAGTAGAAACAGTAATATCAAAATCAACCCATTGTATAATAAACTACTATACACATACCCCCCCCCCCTCATTTGTTTATGATGTTACATCAATAGGGAATTCCCCTGCACCCAGTTTCAGTTCACATTCCCTGATTCCTTAGTCATGTGATACATCGTATCTGTATACAAAAGTATTTCTGTATACATATTTCTGAATGACACCTTTGAGTTCATAACTATCATATCACCTTTGCTGGATCTATCATTAAAATGTGTACAAACAAATAGAGCATCAATAGAGACATGTTGTTTATACATGTATTAGTAAACATACAACTAGTCAATGAACTATCATTATTTCTGATTCACTGAAAGTAAATGATATAAAATAGTAAATGGCAATAAACACATAACAAAAACAGAAAGTCATGCATACACACAAAGATTGCATGTGTGGGGTTTCATATTTTAGATTAATCATCTTCCTTCATACATACTTCAGCCATTTTAGAATCCGTGCTTCCCCAAGGATTGCTGATTCGACAAAGATACACTCCCTCATCTTCATCAGTGAAACAGTTAATGTAATACTCAGGCCTTGTTTCCATGGCAATAGAGAGGCCATTAAAGAACCACAAGTAAGAAAGGTCTCCTTGACCTACTGCTCGACAGGACAAAGAGAGAGGCTCTCCTATGTCTACCTTCTGAGACTGAGGCTGCTCTACTATCCTAGGAGGTGCACCTGGAATATCAATAACATGAAATAATGTTTCATATGATGTGTAAAAAAAAAAAGGACAAATACTCACCTCCACGAGATGCGATGTCTTCCATATTCTCCGCACTTCCTCCCCCCACTCTAAAGGGAAATTCTCTGGTCCCTCTACTACCCTCCTTTCTTCTTTCCGACCAGGAATCTACGTTGGGATGGATGATGGTGCGACCTGGTGGGTCACTCATGCCCGTGCTACTGTGTGGTGGACGGCTGATGTGACTAGCTGGTAGTGGTTGACTAGACGGATTACTACTACTACTACTACTATTACTACTACTGGCGTGAGCAGACTGGTTACTACCCACGTGTCCGGAGAAGTTGCCGGTCTCTCCCTGGCCTCCTGGCTGATCCTCATCAGCTGTGGACTCATACACATTACGTTGAAATTCCCAGTTGGTAAAGGGTTGATATCCTCTATGCTCCATGCCCCCACTTCCTGAGAGCAACCCAGACTTCCCTATTGGATTCACATAATAGTCCCCGTGGCCGATACGACCTCCTTGCTCTACAAAGGGCTGATTCTGGGGGTAAGAATGCGTCCCGTACTGCTGCAGAAAGCTATCCAGTCTCTCCGGCTGGTCCACAAACCGATGGTCTGGATGTGACGCATGAGGGTGCGGGGCACGGGAATCGTCAATGGACACAAAGGCTATGTTTGAATCCACCATTCCAGCTGTGTTGGTCACGGAACAGTAGTATTCGGCCACATCAGAAGGCTTCGCAGAGTGGATGATGAGGACATGTTTGTTCAGCCCATCAAGCTTGGTGTAGTTCTTGTACCACTGGAAGCTACAGGCATACGGGGTAACGCCCACTTCCACACTGAGGCAGACTTCCTGACCCGGTCGCACTCTCTGGCTGAGTGGATGGACTACAATGGATGGCTTACCTGCATAGACAAAAATTATTGGGGGGGGATAATTATCAACAACAACTACACAATAAACATCAACAAATAAACAGAACTTTTTCAAAAACAAAATATCTTAATTCAGCGGAGCAAGAAAAGCTGTATACTAATGAGTTCGGGATATATATATAATTATATATATATATCTATGTATTCATTTCAATTGCGTAGGTGTACGTGGACCCATTTTGTTACTGCAGGCATACATGTACCATTTCGCCTGCATGTGCTATGAAGTTCCTGGCAATATTTTAGCTACATTTTGACACAGGGTATTTGTTGAACACATTAGAAATGATCAGTAGAAAAGATATAGCCAGGATGCTAGGGAGGCTAAAAATGCTAGAAAACTGGTGCACAGAGTTGCCCAAACAGCAAAAGGAAAAGAGAAAAATATTGAACAAGACAGAGCTCCAAGAGGAGCTAATGAAGTTTCTACTGTAGAGCAGGTGAGATATGTAGTAGCTATTTATATCAAAACTACATTAGCTAACTTGCAATATTCTATAGCTGTAGCTTTTCTTTTAGCCTAGCCCCTTACCTCGCTCCGCTGACTTCAATGGGAACCATTTCTGAGTTACACTTACAATATACATGTAGTAGTAGTGACACACACACACACACACATACACACACTACCCAAGTCAATATAAATGCCTGGTAGGGTTACTACTGGATAGCTTAACTACCTACTGACTAGTTGTATGATCCATCTGAGCGAGGATCCATATTCTACATATGTAGTAAGTGTATTGTGATAGATCCCTCCCAACATGGGGGTCTTCCTGGCAACCATTGAACATCCTATTGACTATAAATACCTCTCCAGTAGCAGAAACAGCTGCTGGCTATGTCATGTGGATACTTCGTTAGCACAATGGTTACTGCAATTGACTCTTAATCAATCTATCCGGGTTCGAGTCCCAGGCGAAAACCTCTTCCACAGATGCCATCCAGCACATTTTTTTCCTCCGCCCACTACTGCCCAGTGTAGCCCAATCTGATTTTATTTCAGCCGTACTAATAATATTTAAGATATGGCCTTTTTTTTTCTTTTTTTAACTAACAAGGAATCATTATTACCATCACAGAGTACACATCCATATCCATTGCACCGTGCTATGACTCTGAATAGTTCTTGTTTGTTCATTTGATATAAATGAATAAAGTGATCGGGGATTTTAATTCAACCAAGCAAATCCTTTACCTGCGTATTACCTTACCAATGACATATATGGTTGATCTCAGCGAACTGTCTGCACATGCTCATAACATAACAGCAGGCAAAAAGACTAAGTATGTCACGGACAGAGCAGAGCAGTTGCTGCTGTGCCACATAGCAACATTTGAAGGGGGAAATGCACAGATGTGGAAGAAGAGTATCACTAAAGTAGCTGCTTGGACATACTTCTGGTGCTCCAGTGAGTCTACAGAAGTTCATGTAGGACTCAAGAAAATAGAAAACAAGTTGAAATAAATAAAAAATAAAGTTTAAAAAGTGAGTTTTGTATCGTAGCATGTATTAGACATAAAAAAAGCAGTTCCTTTAAAACTTCCACAGTGAAAGCTAATCCACAGACAGTGTATTGCCTGTAGATGCAGACAAAATAACCTTCTCATTGACATGTCCAACTAATAAAGTACACAGTACCTTCCTTCATTATTAAAAAAAAAAGAAAAAAAAGAAGGTTGTACATGCTCACCGATATATTCTGGCATGTGATATAATAAGTCTATATCCTGACTTAACTTCCTGTGATGACCAGGTTTGCAGCAGTAATGGAACTTACATTTTGAATTACCACAGCAGTGGAAAACTAATAATGATCTTAACAATAGCAATTTTTCTCATTCTAACAGCCAATATTATGTTAATTAAAACTTAACCTGATCTGTAGTCTATTTTTCCAAAGTCCTTTTCAGGGATCCAGACTTCGACAAAGAGTTAAGATTTAATTAACATTATTGGCTGTTAGAATGAGAAAATGTGCTATTATTATAATTATTTCAGCCAAGAATGACTGCAACAATGATCTTATTGGTCACGGCAATCTATCCATGACCTCACTCACTTCATCCACAAGGTGCAGCAGAAGTTCTGGACAGCACTATGTTAGCAATGGAAAGAAAAGTGTGAATAATGGCAGAATTTTTGGGTGATTTTTTGAAAATACTGCAACTTATACGAGATTTTTTAACAGCAGAAATAAATTTCGCTATAGTATTAACATATGCAGAAACTGTGGTATTCGAGATTAGCTAATAGCACTCATGTGGCAAGTCATTTAACTCAGCTTGGACTTGTGAAAATTTCTCGCACTATTAATGTCTAATCCCAAACACTAGGGTCTTCAGTGCTAATATCTCTCTGCAAAGCCTTTTCCATTTGTGCCATTGAATAATATATTACTAGTACGATTTGCTACTATAGGACAGGCACATTCACGCCTGGCTACGCCCATTTTTAAGTCACTAGACTCAGCTGGAGTTGAGTCCTATTTGTTTTCCAAATAGATTCATGTCAAAGGATGCCTCTCTAAAAGGACAAAAGAAGTTCCAAAAGTATTTCATTCCCCCAAACAACAAAAGAGGGCCATTCCCATTGAGGTTGGTTAACTGAGTTAATTATAACTTAACCTGACGTTTCGACTTCTTGCCGAAGTCCTCTTCAGCTAGTCATACCAGGCGAAAGATCAACTACTCAGTCAGTCTTAAATTGGAACTTACATGCACCCATTAGTTCACCTTTTTTGTTGTCCTTTAATGCAGCCAACACTAGAGGTTGTCTGACTTCAACGCTCAACTACTGACTTTCCCAGGGTTTGGTTTAGTGATGCTGAGTTTACACATTTAAATTTTAAATCTATTCTATTGTACATAAACTTCACTTTCTTTCAGCTTGAACGTGACATTGTTTCATTGTATTGATACAGCTGGTGGAAAGAGCGGATTTTAATACATACATAGATGCACATGCCCAGTGTTGTCATGGAGATGTGTGGAGGCTGCCCAAGGTAACAGACTTTGCATTGGACTTTGCTCAACTAACATAAAAACAAATGCTGCATTCAAAATTTTAATGCAAGTCATGAATTGTATGAAGTGTTGACATAAACCACACCATCTTGCCTTTACCTTTGGGCTGTACCACTCTGACTAGAGATGGTGAGGTGAGGAGGCTGTTGTGGATGTTTGTGACAGAGCAGCTGTACCGACCACTGTCTGAAGGAGAAGCTGATATCACTCTCAACACATTCTTCTGGCAGTAGTCCAGCACTTGAAGATCCTTGTACCACTTGAAACTGTGTGTGTGTGTGTGTGTGTGTGTGTGTGTGTGTGTGTGAACAATTCTATCATGTTTGGCCAAATTTTACCTTCCCTACAATAATTTGGCACACTGCCATACACACACACCTAATAGGTTCTTCTCCTTTGACCTCCACGACAAGCTGCAACTCCTGCCCTACTTCCACATTGACCTTTGAAGGCGGCTGACTGATAATTGTAACTTCTTTGATGAGACTTGTGGACGGGTCACTCGGAGCTGAAAAACAAGCAAAAACAAATAATTGTGCTATAAATGTGAATACCTTTAATTGTAAACTAGAAATAGTTTCTTGAAGTCAGAGAACTGAGCTAGAGAACTGAGCTAGAGAACTGAGCTAGAGAACTGAGCTAGAGAACTGAGCTTTGCTAAAGATTGACATGAAACTTCATAGCAGGCATCAGCTGCATTGCTAGGAAAGGGTGCACGCACGCCTACGGTAAAAAGGGTACAGTACGCCTACGACATATTGAATTGAAGACATACATTATATATATATATATTACACCTCGCAATGAGTCAGCTTCACCCACTTCACTGAATTATTTATGAAACCAGGAAAACCATAGCAGAACTGCTGGCTCTGGACATCTTAGCGCTTCCCACACACACACCAAAACACACTGGCAGTCCCCACTGACCATTATGTGACCACTATCCCACTCTTTAGATGAGGAAGTAAGCCAGCCAGCCAGCCCTTGCATGCACTCACTCACACAATCTGGAAGCCTCCAATGTCTCAAACCTGTACTTTGTCTACAATAATGTAAAACACTACTTCGCTTAGGGGGGGATATCATTATGGTGTTGCTAAGCAACGGTTTACATGTACTATAGGGTGTCCAGCACCAGTTTGGCTGGCAAAAAATAAATAAAATAATATTATATTACATAGGCATAATGGTGGAGAGATAAAAAGCTATAAATTGACAAACAAAATTCCCAACAGGAACTTGATGGCTCCTGTAGCATACAAATTCTCAGAAATGTGCTCTACTCTGAAGGAGGATCAGTTTCAATTGGCTACTCCAGACATTTATGTGGCGCATCAAATTTTGTCCCTTTTTGAAGTCACTTCACCAAATTTGCAATTTGAGGTATAAACTCTTCACCAAGTCATTTATACCAGGCAATATCACCGGCACCAATAGCAGCTGTAAACTCAAACTGTAAACTCAAACTTAGGTCATTATGTAAATGCCTATTGTACTGGCACAATAGAGATGCAGCTACCAATTCAGTAAATGAGTTAGGACAGATAATAAATTAAGACTAAAGTATAACCACAGCCTTTATAGCACAAGACAAAATATGGCCCAGCCCTCCCTCACCCCAACCAGACTGACTCTAAACTAAACCATACAAAAAATAAAATAAAATAAATAAAATAAAAAATAAAATGGATGCAAATAAAGTTTAATTAGCAGCTAATCTATAACCAATAAACAAGTAAAGAATTTTGAACAGTATCACCTGATGAGTGTAAAACTGGATAGTGATGGATGGATATCACTGAACAGAACAGCAGTCGGTACAGTGTAGCCTAAACATACTGTCATTATGAGCAATTAATTACATTTGTAACATTAAGATATGCCCACAGGATATTTCACTTCAGGGGCATATTATGACTCGGCTAGCAGCTAATTGACCATGCTCATGAAACATCCCTCCACATCCCACTATAATTCATGTTAATATCATAAAAATCATGAAGTTACCAGGAATCTTGTGTAGTTGGGCTATTGTTGTAACACTTGCACACCACACGCATCTATACCACGCTGCTTTTATTGGATTTTGATTAGTCAATACCGACAGTTGGGATGGGGAAAACAGAGGTTACCATTGGGACACACACACACACACACACACACACACACACACAATGTATACAAATTCTCTTGCTGCTGCTGCTAGGTCTGCTAGGGGCCACCCACCTGGAGGCACTAAGCAGGCACTATGAGCCGTGCAAGTAAAACTCCTGGAGCCAGCTAGGAGAAAGAACAGGCCTTCCCCCACAACATAGGATGTGGGGAAGTCCCACCTGGACCATTGCTGATTCATGAGAAAATGACTCGAATTTGCACTCCAGCAAATGCCAAGTGCCCAATCACAGCTGGGTGGACTGGTGGGTGGGGCTGGTGGGAATCACAGCTGGGTGGACTGGTGGGTGGGGCTGGTGGGAATCACAGCTGGGTGGACTGGTGGGTGGGGCTGGTGGGAATCACAGCTGGGTGGACTGGTGGGTGGGGCTAGTGGAAATCACAGCTGGGTGGACTGGTGGGTGGGGCTAGTGGAAATCACAGCTGGGTGGACTGGTGGGTGGGGCTAGTGGAAATCACAGCTGGGTGGACTGGTGGGGCTAGTGGAAGGCAGAGGAAGAAAAAATCAGATAGAAAGGCCCACTACTTGAGGGTGACAAATAATACTACTTAACTACAGTGTTAATAGCAAGGGTAAAGTGCAGGGATGGTACAACCACTTCACTGTAAACACCAGAGATTGTTTAGGTAAATTAGGGGTGGGATGGAGTGAGGTCATTTTGCCCTTCTGAAAAATGGTTTTGCTCCCCCCCCCCCCCCCCCCGAATCATAAAGACATTTGCCCCTAATTTTCATTAAGATCATGGAAATGACATACTCCCCTTGAAATTCAAAAATGTTAATTTGACCTCCCATGAAATTTCGCTCTAATAAATACCCTGACTGCCCCTGTCCATTTTGTCAAAAAACAAAAAAACAACAACAAAATCAACAACAACAAAAAACAGGTAGTGTAGCCATCGTATAGCAGACATCCGTAATCGGCTCAGAAACCACTCCAAGAGTACCCAGTTCTACTCCAAGGAGTATCGGTGATGAAGTATAATGATAGAGTAGAAACATAGCTTGCACGCATTATAAATTCGGCTAGCTGTTTACTATCTACTACTGTTAAAGGGTTAAGTCAAGTAAAAAAAAAATTCTTTTCTGCAAAAGTCTCCAAAGCCTTGTACTAGGGATGCCCAAAAGTACCTCAAGCCAAATTTATTGCCATGTAGAAGGGTGTAATTGGTGTCTAGGTGGGACTTACAACAGTTAAAAGCAATGCATTCCATCCCATTGTAGCTACACTTTAATTATAATTTACCAATAATAACCACATGGCAGATAGACTCAATTGTGTCATCAAAGGTTATGCCTCCTTCAATAATTGATTTAAATCTCCATTTTTTTTTGAGTGCACGAGACTGATGGGATCACAACATCTGGTAAAGTGTATAAAAAACACAGGATGCCAACAGCACATGATGTCAACCGCCACAGGATGATGTGTCAACTATGAGTGAGGGTGCGTGCTCCAGATGGTGCAGTGTTGCCCAGCTAATTCATTCTATTGGATTATGGATTACACTAAGCTTAACAATACTCTGTCCTTCCTGTAAACCGATCCTGACCTCTTTGAATGCAGTATACCATTTAGAAATAGCCAATTACTCCATGAAGTAATCAACCCCTTCCACTTATAATAAATAAACCTGGACTTCCTTATTGGGATGTGAAAGAGAAAGAATCAAGTCCAATACATCCCTAGCCCAGCAACTACCAAAAACTATATGGTAAATGGTCATCAATATAAAATATTCAAATAAGTAGGAATTTCAGGAACTTAATACAATACCCCAAGAAATACATAATGGCAAGCAGTTTGGTAAAGGGAAACACTAGGTAAATATATAAAACAAACATGAATTTGACACCATCATCGGCCGTTTAAAAATTAACACACAGCCACACTTACCACACTCCGGTGACCTGACTAGATTTAAAGGCTTCCTATGGGCCTGCCTGCTGCTGCTGCTCTACTACTACTGGGACATTATTGGACATTACATCAAATCCTTATTTTTTACATATCATAATAAGTGATAAATAAAAGGAAGCACCAAAGGTGCGAACCCTCAGCGCTATTATACACAAGCTAGCTATTACAATCATTTCTCAGACAAAAAGAATATAATTTAATTTGTATCAATGTGATACGTAGATCGCATGCAATTTAAAACAGTAGATGTAAATGCTGTAGCTAAACATGCAAGGGACACTCACCTCAATGGTAATACAGACATACATACTAACCCTTAACAACGGCTAATTGAATGCAGATGTGCTCCTTGCCAACACTAAAGATTTATTTGTACGACACTAATTAGGTAATCCATCACCCAGCCTTCACAATCACTACCTACTCTGTACCACTCCATAACGTAAGGAAGTGTTGATTCAAACCCTCACAACAGACAGCTTGGAAATCAACAACACTTACTATTAATCTTACCATCGCATCTGCAAGCACTCGAGGAGAAAAAAAAAACTTCCAGACATTTATAAAGCAAAAAATTCGTGGGCAGCAAGAAATTATTTGCTCACGTGATTAGGATTAGACGATAGGGGACATTACCCACAAAAGCTTAAGATCGTACGGTCAAAGAATAACTAGCATTTTCTGGAAAATCAAGTCAAAACAAAAAATGCTGGCACATTAAAGGGACTTAAATTGTCCAGTACAACATTTTGATGCCTCATTTAATCTTCGGGAATCCACCATTTTTTATCTGCTGTCATGTGACTGACTGACTGACAAACTGAGTACTATAACCCTCTCACACATTTGCACTGAGTAACAACAACAACAACAAACAACATTTAGACCCTAAAAACCGTTCAAGGGTTTGGGGGGAAACATGGTAAAGGGTCTTCACTGCCATGGTAATCACTCTCCCAAGTGGCCGTATCTCATCCATACACATACACCAGATTGTTAAATTGCTCATTCCTGACACTGTCTCACTCACTTCAAAACTGCTCAAATTGTCAATGCGATACATTTTGATCTATGCGTTCAATGACAACAGAATGTTGCTGTAGTACGTATAATCGTATTCAAGTAAAGCCGTTCATAAAAAAAATGGTGTCAGAAACAAGTGAGGAGTCTTAGTGTCTCGTGAATACTTTTTCTCACAAAGCCAAATAGTGAAAAAAGTTTAAAATGAACGGGTCAAAGTAAATGGTGCCCATTTATATCAAGAGGTCTGTTGTACTAACAATTAATAAAAGACACTTCCTATTTTGTCACATATCTGGACCCACAGTCTCTCGCTGGCTCGTCACTTTCAATCATTGACCCCCAACTTACTGCTCTTCACAGTGAGTTTTGCGATGCTGGAGCAGACGGTCCGAGTCGGATGTTGGGGGTGTGTCACGATGCAGTGGTAACTACCAGAATCTTCATCTTTCACGTCACACAAAATCAAATCCTTCATGACCTCGTTCGATAAGGGAGACCCTTCTCTGTACCACTGAAGCTGAGGCTCCAAATCGACCTCTACCACCTTCCTCCCCTCTTCATGGGTCATCACCAAGGCCTTGCAAGTGAACACAGCCTTTTGGCAAGCCTTGACGGTGGTATCCCTGGGGTGTTCTATAATCTCAATGGACAGCGGTTCCACGTTGATATTAGAGTTTGACTTAGATTCCCCGTCACTGCCTTGAAGTGTGAGCTGTCGCTGAGTCTCCCCAGCAAGGTAGTCATCCAGATCCAAGTGTTCCGGCCGTTTCTTATGTTGTTGTTGTTGTTGTTGCTCCTGTTGATTCTGTTGCTGGTGATTCGGAGATTGGAGAGAAGAAGGTGCACTTGAGGATCCCCGTCCACTGGGCGGTGGTGGGCTCAGACGCTCTTCCTGAAGAGACATTGGTTGCTCACACAAATGCATTGTTTCTCCCTCAGGGAAGCAAGACTGGCCTTGGGGCTCAGACTCCTCCAAGCTTAAGTCATGGCTATCTAAAGTGCTCAGGGACGGCTGAAACTGGGCTCCGACGGAGCGGTGGGAAGAAGCATGACTGCCCCATTCTTGTGAACGATAGCTGGCTGATGATACTGTACCAGCAGCCTGGGTCCTCTGGAGAGGACTCTGGTTAGAGGAATACATTGGAGCCGCTTGGTACTGTACGTTGGGCAGCTCAGGACCATAGGCTCTCAGATAACCCGAAACATCTGTTAAATTAGTAGTATTAGCTCTACTGCTGTTCGGATGCGGATGACGGCCGCTCTGAGCTGCCATGGAAGGAGGGAGCATGATTGTTTGCCGATGCACCTGATGATCCATACCATACTTCCCTTGCTGTGGTGGTGGGAACCGATTGAAAGACTGGAAGTTTCTATCCGGCACTCTGTTCAGTTGACAACTCAAGTTTGATGAATGGTGGTGGGGTGGGAGGGTCTGTGATGGCACGGTGATTGATACGTGCTGATTAGGCGGTGGGAGAGAGGAAGGCAGCTGTTGTTGCTGTTGTTGGCATTGTGTCAACAAAGGAGGTGTGGCATGAAAGTGTGAGGAGGCGTGGGATTGATGTGCAACAGAATAGAGCTGGGCGGGGGGAGGGTGAGTGTTGTGATCTACAGCATGCAGAGAAGTGGACGATAAGTCTTGGAGAGACGAGTAGTCAGCGTGACTGTAGCCACGTTCTGAGCGAGGCAAGGAACTGCTACCAGAAGACATGGTACGTTTGAGATTGGTACTCCCCCACGAGTCCCTTTCCCTCCTAATCTCGCCAGTGCTCCCAGGGATCACTCTCCTGCCAGAACCACCACCATCATCGTACGTGGCACTCGGACCAACCCTCTCATCCGAAACGCTGGACCGACCTTGATCCCCACAGCCAATCTTGCCAGATAAAACTCTGCGCTCTTTCAAGTTTGCAGGTATTGCGCCCAGTTGGCCGCAGCTGTACCTCCGCTGGCCTCCAGTACCTGCTGCCTCAACATCACCTGGGTTTTCAACATAGCCTGTGGAATGAACTCCTGCTGCCGCTGCTGCTGCTGATGATGATGACGATGATGATGCACGCAGCTCTATGCGAGATCTCTCAGTCAGAGACATTCCTGGTTGGTCACTGAAACTTCTCTGTAGAGACTGCTGCTGGCTTGAACTCTGGAAAGGAAGATGTGACCTGCCTTGAGACTCTAAGAAAATAATATATAATAATAATAACAATAATAATAATTATATCAACAACAACAATAAATAACAACAAATAATTCATGTATACATACATGTATATGAGCACATAAAATTGTATTTAAAAGGGGAAAGACAATTAAAAGATAACCTTTTGTTACCAACACTAGCTCTACGGCAGCTGCAACTTCAACCCATTCACACTAAAGTAACTTTAGAAACGACTGTGGATAGGAAGGCAGAAGGAGGGAAATCCCTCCCGTAGGTCAACACTCTGAGATTCACCGTTAAACGAAAACATTCACATCAACCCAAATTATAAACATCACAAAGAGGGACTTCTCAGACATACTAGGAAGTTACTCAGTGCAAAGGATGTGGGAAAAGATCATTAGGATGCTTGTTTATTCGCTACCAACACACATGCCACTAATCTATGCACCAGATAGGTTTAAAGGTCAGTGGAGCTTCAGTTGGTATGAAACATAAAACAAAATGGCTTTTAAAGGGCACATTAGTACCTTGTGTGTGTATGTTTGTGTGTGTGTGTGCGTATGCACACGTGTGTGTGTGTGAGCGAGAGTACATTGTATTTATTGAAGAAGCCATGAGCCATAATGGGGTAGTATATTTTAAGTTTTTGCACAGTATATAATTGTTACCTGATGGTAGGCCTTGAGGTACATGCACAAACTCTTGAATAGACCCAGTGGGAAAATGGGAGGAGCTTATCAGGGAAGGGTGGGCTGAGCCTGTCGCAAAGTGGGGGAATGAGCCGGTTACTGCTGGCTGGGATGAACTTCGATCGGAAGAAGCTGCTGACGTAGGATGGGAGGAGGTAAGTGAGGATGAATGAGTGGAGCCCCGTGTCGTAGACGGCACTGTGTGTTTCATCATGTCTGTTTCCACTGCAGTGTCGTGTAATGGACTACGAGCAATTAACCTGCAGCAACGAATGAGACAGTGCCACCCAAAATCAGCCACAATGAACCTTTCTTGTTCACTTTCCCAGGATTATTGGACACAAGTACACAAATTATTCAATAAAATAAATAAATAAATAATTAAATAATAATAATAAACAATTGGCAAGTGAGCATAGTGAAGCAGGATACTTATCAGGGGGGTGTGTATATTGTATGTGATGAGTTATTAAATGGACGATTTTCCAGTAATTTTATAATTGTGTTCAATTAGTAACCTCCTAATTAAATAAATACAATTAGGTTAGCTTGCTCGCCATTGCACTGAAACATACCAATAGTAGTAGTAATAATAATAATAATAATAATAATAATAACAACAACAACAACATGTCACCTGTATTGAACCCAGGACATAATAAAATATTAAATCAAAGTGCTGTAAACTTGGCTGTCAAAAGACTATCATTATATTTTTCGGTGCTGTAATACTGGAAAGGGATGTCACAGCTGAGAATGCAACATGGCATGCTGGAGGCAAGTGGCTCAGTGGCACCAGGTGTTCTGTCCATTGGGAGTTAGCTAAATTCTTGCTACAAGATAATTGTCCTCATGGAAAATGTAACACTTCGAGTGTAATTTGAAGAGAAAGTTCAATACTATATTAGGTAAAGATAGCTTAATTAAAGTGGCATTTTGATGTGGGGGGATGGGGTGGGAGATCAGTGTAATACTTACTTCACAAGCTTTCTTGACTCCCTATCCTCCTTATCCTTTCTGGGGCTACTGGGCATGCTTGTAGGCGTGGTTGCTCCAGGAGCAGCCGGTCCACCACCAAGTTGCGATCTGTACATGTTCCTTCATACCCTACATGAGAAATATAGACAGGCTAAAGTTTAAAATGGCGGCACGAGATCTAGAGACGCCAGGAATGATGGCTGTTAGTCTGGTATATATTTTCTTTCATCACTGGACCTTTTCCATTAAAATACTAGTTGCAACATCTGAATGATTCAAGCACTAAAACCCTCTAAAAGTAGGTGTTACAGACTGACATACGCTAATTGTTTATAGAGCAACGCCTTGCAGGGAGAAAAATGATTTCTTCCAAGTACTACCAACTTCCTGTGCTTTTGCAGCACTAACACTTGATCTATACCAACACTACCCAAAAGAAACAATCTCCCTTCATAGAATTGTTTGGATTTAGCAGAAATCATACAAGAGCCGGCTTTCCTTCACCTAAAAAAAAAAACACTTCCCCTAAAATTAAATTCTTTGCTTTCCAACAAATAAAACAAACACTCAATTGCTCCACAAAACACTATACAATGTAACTAATTATGTTAGCCAGTGTACGCACACACGACACACAGTGATTACATCATACCGTATAAAATCACCACACTATACTAGGATTACCAATTTATACTAGAGGGAGATGCAACCTTTACTGAACTGCTAGGTAAATGACCTTTGTATTCCAAATGACATGCTTTGTATTTTCAGTGGTAGAATATGCCTTATTAATACACACCCTGTTCAGAGTACAAGCCAAGGAGACAGGCTTTGTCCCTAAGAATGGGCCATAACCAATTACAACACCATTCAGGTAAGGCAACATGCCAGGTATGTATGTATGTATGTATGTATGTATGTATGTATGTATGTATGTATGTATGTAGTGGCTCAATATCTGGCCATAACAGTCAGAATAGAAGCATGAATGGCTCATTCAAACTTCAAGTCCAAGAATGACAGAGGATGACGTTAAAACAGAACTAACATCCGTTAGACATAGATCATAGCAGAATGTTTACTCGTTTTTCTGTTTATCTGTACATTAAGAATACAATGAGTAGGCATGGCTGTTATAGTGTAGCTTCATCAAACTCATCCTAATAAATGTATCTAATCAATTTCAATCAATTAACTTACAGCCACCTTAAATTACTTGAATTTAAGCTCACTTGCCACACGAACCCACCACAGTCTACATAGTTACACCTACAGACTACAATTTACAATAGACTTCAGTGGCAGTTTAAATAGAAAACCCCCTCCATCAAGTATACCTGCATACTCAGCAGGATAAATATGATCAACAGTGAGCTCTGGGCGTGCTGCTACTACTACCTTCACTTTCACCACACACCCAGCATGTCACACAACTCAGGCATGTCCATCATGCAAACAGAAATAGGTATAGGGATTCCCTTGTCACGATTGCATGCATGCACACACACACACACACACACACTTAAACACACAAGTACACACTTAAACACACAAGTACACACTCAAACTACCACCATTCCCACGATGTTTGTCACGATTACAAGTATCTTCTGTTCCAATGGCACAGCACTAAAAAGTTTGCTTGTCGCTATCAAGTAGATCTTTACACCAGGAATAGCACTTAGCAGTATGGCTACAGCCAACAGGCTCTAACACAGCAGTCAGACAGGCTTTGTTAAGTAATACCTTTAATTAGAAAATCTCACATCCTACAGATATTTAGAAAAGATTCAGTCCATTCAATTTTCCTTAGACATAATTAGGTAAAGTGTCTCTTGGAAAGAAACTATATATCAAAGATGTAAGTAAATTCGTACCTCTTTTGTGCGAGCCCAGCGAACTAACCCAGTATAACGGAGCTAAATTAGCTAGAGCAATTGGCTCTTCAAGCCAGGATGTAATGGTTAACAAAACTAGAATATATTCGCTGGGGTAGAGGATTTCAGGTAACTTTTGTTTTCGCGCCAACCCAGTCGCAAGAGCTTACCTGCGGATAAAACGGCCGAAAAAATGCCGGGTGTTTTACTGTAGCAAGAAGACAGAGGGCAATTGCCCCCACTTTGGCCCAGCGCAGTAATTTGTCCAGATATTCCTCCTCTAGCCAGAACAACTGCATGGTAAATCCCCCGTATCAACAACAAACCCATATAGCAACCGCAACCCTGAGGGACATACCCCAATGAATTTCATTATCTGAGGTTTGAACAATGAATATCATTATGGAGTGACGCACTAAGAATTGAGTTGAACATAGAATGATGAAATTAATTACTCCTTGCATGCTTTCTTTATTCTAAAGGTAGCTCCTGGCTCTTCATACAGATGAAATGTAAGTTCTCTCTTCCTTCTTGTGTAATTTCTTGTAGCTCTTACTTTTGTTTTAGATTCTGAAGTAAATTCACTAGGCAATAATTTTTCTTTCTGTACTTCTCTTCCATCATGCTCTCCGTGGACATCACCATTTTTATTAACATTGATTTTGTCTGTTTCCACATGCATGTCCTTGTACTTTAAGAGCTTATTGCTATCACTGTCTTGAGGTTTATTGGATTTGGCGTCCACAGAGTATAAGTTAGGTGACAGGGTAATGGTGGACTCGATGGCAATATTCTTGTCTTGAGCATCATCTGCACTGGAGGTGGGTGATGCACTAGTGGAGCTACCAGTCATCTCACTGACAATAGCAGAAGGAGATTCCACAGTTAAGCTGCTTTTCAAAGGCTCTCGCTTCTGCTTTGTCACAACCGTTGTCATATGAAAGCGAAGTTTGTGGGGCTTTTGAGATCCGCGCTTCATTCCTTTTGATTTCCCACCCCTCTCAGAACTAGAGGAACTAGCATGCATGCTTTGTTTAGGAGCAATTAGTCTGAAATGGTTGCTGTTTGCATCAGGAAATTCATTCAAACTTTTCAAAGCCTTTTCAGAAGAAAACGCACTCCCTGGTTTTCTGGAAAAAATTGACGTGGTGTTATTTTCTGGTGATTGGGAAGTGGCCGTTTGAAGTAACGCACTCCTGTTGCCACTACTGTTCGCAATTATCACAGAATTACTGGACGTTCTCTTAGCTTGTCCAAGGTCTTCAAGGAGTTGATGCTGACTTGTCTGGGGTAGTGCCATCGCAACAGAATTGGAAGGCACTATGAACACGTACTGCTGCGGCTGGGAAAAGCCCTGGGTCGTTGTTGACTTCCTGTCTAGACTGTTTACGGGCAGAGAGGCCGAAGCTGCAGGAATAGTTGTAACGACCGGTAGAGGGCAGAGTCTAGTAGTCGCTGCAGAAATTTCAGCATTCGGCACTGAGGAAAGCTCAGTCAAGGAAGTGATGGGATAAACTTGTATGGCAGATGAGTTAGAGGAGGATGAAGAGGCAGCTACGGTAGTGTTCTCTCTCGTTGTAAGAATCGAATTCAAGGGCGTCACGACTGCAGGCTGTGAAGAAGTTGTAGAAAATGAGAATGACCTCACAGCAGTTTCAGCTGCAGCTATTGGTGCTTCTTGGCTATCATCTTCAATCCGAGATGACTTTGCTGTCAGTATAGAAGAAGGCTCGTGATTCGCTTTTTTCTTTCTTTGGGCTTCGTCTGACATGGCAGTGGGACTGAGCATGGTGAACTTAGTATACTTTACTGGAGGATGGCTGACCCAATTCACACCCACTATAGAAGAGGATGTTGAACTGGCACAAGACAGTGAAGTGTGAACATTGGTGACGGCAGGGGGAGGACATGTGCTGGTTGGAGAATACACTGGAATGGGAGGAGGAACAGCCAAAGCAGATGCCGTGCGCATGGTATTTCCAGGAGAGGACAACGCGCTGCTGTTGCTGGAAGACGAACTTGTAGAACATTGCCTACCCATCAGTATGTTTTCCACTGTGAAGCTGGAGATTAGTTTAGCAGGTGACTTAGAAACTGATGAGTCTATTTTGTCAGAATTTACTGGTGGAATTTGCACAATTCTCCGGGCAAAATTTCTTTCAAAACTAGATGCTACAGTCTGGTGGTCTGCATCACCTTCACTGTATTTACTTTCCTCATCGTCATCGACATCATCTTCAATGTCATCCTCATTGTCATCTTCCACCTCACTATCTTCCTCCTCCATTCGATCACTCTCTTCCCTCTCCTCCTCGTCAGTCTCTGTTACACCGAGCCTGCTACTGCACCCGGAAATCTTTCCAGTGATTATATCACCCCAGCTAGTTGAGCCATTTTTGGACTGTGATTCAAGCTTGCCAGCTATGTATGATGTGGTGTCATAACAAAAGTAGCTGTAAACAGACTTGAGAATCCTCTTCAATGCGTGAATCCAGTTTCCTACACAAACCAAAAAAATGTAGCATCATACTTGCTTAACTTGTAATAAATGTGAATTTGACAGCATTACCAAACAAGTATTCCAAAAGTCTTAAAAAGACCTTAACACTCAATGATATATTGTCATTACATCTTAGAAATGCAACAAAATCTACTCCTTTCATAGCACGGTTGCTTCCTCTTATGGTTTGACTCAACTGTACAGGATCAGCTAACCAGACAACAGTGTACACAACTGAATGCCTCAAGCCAATACATGTTGCCTGCATGGATGAGTCTGCATCTGTATTAAGAATAATTGCTGGTTATTACTACTGCAGTTATTTGATCAAGCTGGAACGTCCTATCAAACAGAAGCCACGAGCTTGCTCTTCACTGCTTGGGCATCATTAAGTTTAAGACATGCACTAGAACTGCAAGTTGAAGTCATTGGCCATTTCAAAACACCAGAAGAAGAGCTGGAATGCAAACTTCAATTGCTAAGCCTTCCTAATTTAGGTAATTCATTCCAAGTTTAGTTAATGGAGATGATTCATGGTCAGTTGCGAGTTTTGGCAAAGGATAGGATTTTATGCCTGACATCTCAGGTATAGAAATAACAGATACAAAAAGGTATGCCAATAAGGATTTTCTCACTGTGTTGTAACACCGTTACACCTGCTTCAAAAGGCATATAAATAAAAGTAGCACGTTGGCAAATAAAGAGATTTTTTTAAACTCAAAAGTGTGAAGTTGACCTAAGTTCAATATAGCACGACACAAGTAACCAAATTGATATACTTAATATCCTTTTTTTTTTTTTAATAATCAATTTTCAATATGGAGTTCCTTTTCTAAACACTCTATGCTTCGAAACACTTCACCTTTCCCTAACCTATACAAACTTGCATAAACATAACACCCAAGAGAAAGTTCCCCTTGTAGTATCAGTTTAGTAAATTATCATAGCAAAAATGTAATACCGAGAACTAGCTCAATTCTGGTATAACATGGTACTGGTATGTATGTATGTGTGTATGCATGTATAACTAGCTGATTGTTTAAGTGTTAAAGCAATTTGCTTAGTTAGCACAAGCTTTTTGAAGAAAGTATATTCCTACAAGGAATTACTGTTGAGTTTAGATAACCTGAGAGATATGTGTTGTCATAGTGAAATGGAAGCCAACAAATATGGAGCTCCATACACACATCACCCTTCCCGTACCAAACTCCCACCTTTAATGATCGTCCAAACAAGGAAGTCCAAAAGTTGTTAATACCATGTCATTATTTACAACCTACAATGATAGGTACATGCCGTAATGAGTAAAAAATATTACTACTGACAATATGTGTATACAACAGTGGTGTTGTGTCAATTCAATTACAATTACATCACCCTTATTATTCCAACCATAGCTATAATAAGCTTATCATGCAGAAACTAAACAAAAAAGAAACATAGGAACAAACACGCCTCCATCTTTCATATCTATCATACGCACCAACAAAGCTTTCAGGCGCAGAGCGAGGTGGAACGAAAGGAATATCTTCTGGCCACCACACGGGCTTTGGATCCGACCAGCGAATGCCGAGGTCTTTCAAAATCCCAATGATCATAGACTGCAGAGTTGCTCTTCCCAAATCGTCCAGTGGTGCTGGAAGAACTGGCAAGATCAAGTGGATTTCCTGCATGCCTGCCGATGAGTCTGCTTCATCTTTGCTCCCTGCATCTTCCATGAGGCTGCAGAGAATTTCGTTCCTGTGACCTTCAATGACGTTAGTGATTCTTTTGTCTCCCAGAGTGAATATACTTCCTGTGTTCCTCACTGAAGAGTAGCAGAATGCACAAGGGACTCCCATCTCTTGCAAGTCCGCCAGCTTCTTCTGGATCACTTCTACCCGTCTCCTGATGTCCCTCATTCTACTCTCCACCAACATTCTGTTGTGATAACCTGGCTGGGACATTGTTGCTGCACCAAACACAACTGGAGGTCACAGGAGGTAGAGAGAGAGAGAAAAGCAACAACAAGCCACTTAGCTCACTGCAAAGAGTTAACACTTTCAGCTAGCTAAATACTTTGTGGTGAGTAGCTAGATTACTGCAAATTGTGATATTGCAAATAGCTAGTATGAATCAGAAACTTACCAATATCGCGAGGTTGCTGCAGCGCAGCGGTTAATCTTCCTCAATAACAATTCGTGGCAAGTCTAGCTACAATCCGCTCGAGCTACGGACAGGACTAGCATATGAGTAACTGGGCTGCCTTACCGGGAGCGAGAACTACAGCAGAAAACTTTGACCATTTCAGGTAGCTACCTGCCAAAAATGGCAAGCAAGAATTCCACAAGCCCGCAATATAGCCAACACTTAGTAATGTTGGTTCCATATAAGGGCTATGTTGACGTAACCAAACACTTCACACAGTCCCAGACGACTAAAAACACATTGCCTAACTCGCGCTTATTATGGTAATAGTGGGCGGGACTATGCCGCGCTACATATACGCGGTTTATTCATGCATAATGAGCTAGACGCTCAGGGCTTTTTCACACCGCGCAATTTGATTTGCAGAAACTTCTCTGCGCTAGCAAACTTCGGTATAGCTGCTTGCCTGGGTAGATGCTAGAACTGCAAACAGAGTATGAAATGGGTTCTCTTCATTTAGTGTCAGACATCAATCATACCTTATGTTTACAAGTTTGACCTGCTAACTATGGATGCACTTTTTGGCTGCTTACCAGACGATACATGGAAAACTGGCCTACAACTGCACATCCTATAAGGAGATGATGAAGTACAGGTTGACCTACAACCCATTACTAGTGTCCACAAACACTACATGTTTTCTCAAATTATGTAGCCAAGCTAGCTACATGTATGTCCCCATCATTTTTACCATTAGAGGAAGAATGACAAATTAGTACAAAAATAAATAAGATTTTTGCTATAAATTTAATAAAATCAAGTAATTACACTAAATTAGTTCTTTTTTTAAATGAAACACAATATTAGCTAATAGTCGGCAATACACACAACTTAAAAAGTAATATAGCTATCTCACAAAACAGTATTATTAATTATTATTTGCTCCTTATTAATTAAGAATAGACTTCGTTAAAGAAGTGAGCAACAAAATCCTCCACCAAGGCTTTATCAGGCACCATCCCCACCATGCCATACACCCCAGCAGAACCCTTCTTGCTGAGGCTCTGGTCATTCTGTAGACAAATCACAATTAACATCAGCAATAACACAGGACAGGCTAATTAAAAATAAAATGTGTGCAGACCTTCACAGTGGCGCTGGATTCTTCAAGGTCTCTTGCGAATTGTCTCGCAGAATCTTCGGTGTGAGAAGGTAGAACAGTGCAATGAAGACTGTTCATCTGACGCTCAATTTTCCAGCCTAGACACAAATAAGTAACAACAACAACAACAACAATAATAATAATAATGATAATAGCAAATTTTTCCCTTTTTAACAGCCAATATATTTAATTACAACTTAATATATTGGCTGTTAAAAAGAGAAAATGTTGCTATTATTATAATTATTTCAGCCGAGTGATATATATACCAATACATCATCAGAATTAGACTCATTTTCTACTACGTCCACAAATTAGAAGATATATTTAAGATTCACAGGAACAAGTTTTTATTTGACAAAGCACAAACCCTTTGTTTCCATGACATCTGCAAGAGCAAAGATACTGAGCTTGTCATCTGTAGATTCAAATGAGAAGATAGTCATGTGGGGAGTCCCACACACCTGTAGTCCCTACAAACACCAAACACACAAACATAAGTGATATCAGAATGGCGATGGAGAGTAGTGGCTCCTCCTCACTGCTATCTGAGTTACACCCTCCTTCATAATGTCGGCAACTTTCATGAGACGCTGAGCTACTTCCATGTAGCCATTTTGTCCCATATAGCGAAGAACTGCCCAAGAGGCAGCTATTGGACCACCTAACACAAGCAAATTAAATAAATTAAATAAATAAATAAATAAATAGAAGATATGACACATAATATATATATATATAGATAAGTGCATAAATAAATAAATAAATAAATTAATTAATATAATGTAATAATTATTTGTTTGCATATCAAATTTCCACATTTCATATCTACCTGGTCTGGTGCCAGTAATAGTAGGAGACCCAAACAGTCCTCCAGGCCACTCTGAGCAGGCAAAGATCTGATGCTTTCTTATGTCCCCACTTCTATACACGATGACACTGGAGCCCTGAAAGATGAAGGTTAATATACCAGATTAAAAAGTGAGCTATGTATACGTCTGTACTGAACTACACACATGTCATTTCCAAGCAGTTTCAAAGATAGCTAGCATCTTCAGGTTACGACAGAGGCTACACTAGCTGCTGGAATATGAAAGAGCCAGAATGCTCATTATATTGTCCATCAATGTCATAGCTATGTTTTAGTTTAACTGTACTACAGTTCTTAGTGTTAATAAACACAACATATACTGAATGTTAATGGTGTTGTTGCTTCAATATTAAAAAAAAGATAGTGATGGTAAGCTTTCAGCAAATATTCAGGAATGAGTATAGTAATTTAGGATGCCTAGAGAAGCTATAAAAGTGACAACAATCAACAGCTACATATAGCATTGGTCATATTATATCTATATATAGGCAAGGTTCAGTTACATCACTTTCATGTTCCATAATTAGCATGTGAATCACGTGGACTCTGTTCTTTTGAATGTAACAGAAGACTTGCAAGCTCAATCACAACCTGGAATGGGAATGAAGATTCTGAATCAGAATATGTCATAATTAATCAAAGCAAAGTCTAGGGCCTCTCATACCAAACATATATTGACTTTTTATGGGCAGTAGATAATTATTGTGCTTATTAAGAACTTAGTAAAGCTAGAAATAACTTGCATGCCTCAATACCTCATGTGTGGGTGCTCTATTACCACAAGTAACCATCTAATATTCTTTAGCCAGCAGACCTAATATCAGTGCTATATAGACACCAGGGATGGTACCTCACTAATTACACTATATTTTATATGCCTTTTAGTAATGATCAGTTCTGTATAATATGTGGCTGTTCTGCTCTTTCTGTTCAGTCTGTCTTTTGGTTACAACTCACAAGCTAAATTAAACTTGGGGGACTAGTTACGTCAGTTACAGGTGGGCCCTCAACCAAGACAACCTCCACTACTGTAGGACTTGAGTGGCAACTCAGAGGTGGCAGCTAACATTTTCTACCACATGTACACTGACTCATGCAATAATTATTACACATTACACATAATTAATGTTTGTATGGTAAACCATGAACTTGGGCTCACCTTATTTCAAGTTAGAATAAAAAGGTAAAGTATTTCCTTCCTTTATGGATAAAATGGTCCAACTATACAAGAAGAAGCACAGTAGATTCATTCTAGTTGCAAAGGTGCACAAGGAAGTGTCGAGGGTGGAAAGGAACCTAACTTGCTGATTTCATCTCACTGACTGAAACCATTCAAAAGTCACTCACTATTTGAGTAACAGCATTAGAACAATACTTTAAGACTCTTTCATCCACACTGTCTTCATTCAATCTCAAAGTTCTCAAAAAACAAAACAAAAAAACCACAAGTATTAATGATAAAACATCAAAAATTGCAGGAATACACACTTGGGCTTCTAAAGGAACTACCAATGAGAAACTTTAGAAAGGTTAAAATTGCCCTAAAAAGAGATATCATCTTTTATTAAGCTGACCAAAAACAAGAACAAAAAATATAAGGAGTAAAAGTATATATATATATATATATATATATACACACACGCCATTGTCAGATTTTTACTTCCTCTTCAAAAAAAGAGTTGACCCAACATTTCTTCAGTGAGCTCAGTGTAGAGACTAACAGAAGACAATAGGGGCTATAAGTCCCTGAACTCCTGCCAGGTTAACTATTTCCTCCACATGCCCCTTTAGAGAGATCTCTAGCCAACACTCTGGATGTTAGCTAGCTGGACAGACTTTGGGGGAAAACTCAGAGATACTTGATATTTTTTTAAACTTGATCACAACAGAGCAGATAAAAAATAAATACAATGAGCAATGACTATAACTACTTTACATCACACATCATACCATAAACATGCAAGAGAGAAAGGAGAAACTCGACTACAGGGCAGACATGTCTGAAAGTAAAAACCCAAACAGGTGTTTGAAGTTTATACCTGGGACCTGTCCCACAGAGCCTCCAGGCTTCCATGTGTCTATGCTTGAGGGTATTTCCAGATCAGGACGATTAATATTTCTACCGTAATTCATTCCACAGGGTCTAATTGAAGCGGTAAGCACATGGCACCAATTTGTTCACTGTTTATAATTTCAACATGGAGCATCTACATGTACTAACCTCCTTCTCTAACCAAATGAGTAGTCATCAGGACTGCCTTAATGACTGACTCAATGATCTCTGTAGCTCCTGTATAACTTTCCTTCTTCAATGGGTGATGTCACTACCTAGCAATGACTTGTTCCCTCTCTTATTGGCAACTTAGCTATATCAAATGCAATGGATAGAGCCATGCTCACAATTATTGCATCCTTCAGTGATCTTCAAGCCTTTACAAAAAGCTTACTGATAAATACCCTAACTTTTAAGCCCTACTGTATTAAGTGTATATACATGAAACTACCGGAAAGCTTGAACAGAGAGTAAAAAAACACTAAGATTCTTGTAAGAGAGAGGACAAGCCATCGTTAGTAACAACATCACCAAATCACATGGGAAGAGCTGAAAATTGTGGACAGAACCAGAAAAAATGAGTTGGAGTTTATGCAAGTTAATAGAGATATCATTTAGTGTTTCCAGAATGTTGTATAGTTGTCCAGCTTTGATTGCTGGCTGTCTACAATGCATTGTGTTGTCAAGGGTCTTGCCAGTTCAAGAAAAAATAACGTTTCTATGCAGCAAAAGTGAAGCAATAAGCACTCGGTATCAATGTTTACTGTTTATATTGTGATTATAAAATTCACCACTGAACCCTACAGGACTTGAGGTAAAGCAGATAAAAAAACACATGGCTGTTTGTACAAATTAAGTGTGATATTCATTACCATAATTTTGTATTCCTCAATATCTTGTATTATATAGTATTTTTAATTGCTTGGATTGTTAGATTTGTGCTTTGAATTGATGTCTATACTTTAATGCTTAAATCAATATGGTCTTTGTGAAGGTTTAGCTGGGAAACCACTTGTTGCTTCCAAATGAAAAGGAGAATAAGTAGCAAGTCTATAATCTGTAAAACACACCACTACTCTCTCTCTCTCACACACACACACACATACACACACACAAGAATGTATTCATTTCGTTTCCATTCATCTATGCCTTGGCTCCACTATCCTATTTCAATAGCTATCACATGTGATTTGGCTCGTGCCAATGATCAACCTTTTTTTACATAAAAATATAAAAACATTTGCATGTTGGGAAGAACAATAAAGATATTATTGATGTAAAAGGCATCTATCTAATTGTGAAAATTATAGCGAATCTACACATCCTTCAACTGCAGTGCTATTCTTGACACTCAAAGGTAACTACAACCCACAAACATTTTGCAAACAAAAATAAAATACCGGATATCTTGTATCTTCTGTTCTCATGTTAACATGAGTTAACTTGCAGCATTACATGATGATCTTGCCAAGCTACATAACTTTGACGATTCTTATACAGATTATTTTTTAGGCAAATCATAACAATTTCTGCAAGGTTCAAACCCTTGTAACATAAGCCAACATATTTAAAAAAGCATTTTTAGTATCTGATGTCATGGCAATCTTTTTGAAAAGAAACTTTCTCAGGTCAGGTGGCAATCACTTTTGATCTGCATGGGTGGTGCTACAGTGTGGTTGGTGCTACAGTGTGGCTGGTGCTACAGTGTGGGTGGTGCTACAGTGTGGCTGGTGCTACAGTGTGGCTGGTGCTACAGTGTGGTTGGTGCTACAGTGTGGTTGGTGCTACAGTGTGGTTGGTGCTACAGTGTGGTAAGTGGTGAAATGAGAGCTACATCGTTTCAGTGATCACTGTGTAGTAAATAGTATCTAGCCTTGGCAACCTTTTACCATTTTAGTGCTTTCGTAGTGCCATAGTCAATGAACAGTAACTCTAAGCCTTTATTTAGTCTGAAAAATTAGTACTGATATAACAGGAATCTGAAACACTACTAGTGGTGTGCTTGAGCACAAATGGCGAGCGAGCCTAAAGACTATACTATTTTTATTGACTTCGCAGTAGTCTAGTGGACTAGTGGACAATGTATTTTCAGGTAAATACTGTGCGCATGGCTTATAACCATGAGAAAGAGCGCATTGACTTACCACCGCCACTAACTCGAATAGAAATGGAAGTCCCTTAAGTTGTCAAGTTTTAACTGTACCGGCAAAAGAATTCAAAACGGTAAACAATTCAATTTCTAGGGTGATACGGGTACTGATCGATAAACCAGAGGATTCTGTTTAGTGCAATTTGGGACGGGTCGACAACCGAACTAACACAAAAACGCGAGGGTCAAAGTACAAAAATGCCTTACGTACGTCCATACATATATACAAATAAATAAACTGACATCCCCGATTTTCGATTGTGTTACCCCTGTAAGTGTCTCGCTCGCTACGCTCGCTCGCCAATTATTGTAAGGTATCCTAGATATGAATTTTAGTGAATTGTTTGACTTGGTATTAAAAGTTATGGCTCAATACACCACTCATCACAAAACTTAGTCTGAACTTTTTTAAAAAAAGTTTAAATAACATTAAAGTACACAGATTGTCAAGTGAAAAAAGAAACGTTTGTAAAATGCAATATTTTTCTGTGTCTCAGAGCATAACTTTGGCACTAACAAATTGGTAAAGATAGTTTAATGCACAAAGCCAAACTTGGCAGTTGGTCGCTGTTTATTAAATGTGCGCTCACACTCTTGGCGTGCGAAACGCCCGTGGAACAGGCTGCGATTGCAAAGGTGTGTTAAATTTACTTCTGCTTTTGCCTGAGCTATTTCGTTACTAGCAAGTACTAACTAGGAGAAAGCACCTACCAAGAGAAAAGATCGGAGGATCATCACATCTCAAGAAAATAGCTCCATCAAAGATTAGTACTTCACTGCAATACTGCATGGTAACTGCAAAAGTTTAGAAGCCGAGTCTCGTATATCACTTATTGTACTCACGTGTGTATACCACAACGATAAGTTTTGTTGATTTTTTATTTTATTTTTCTATTTACTCACCTCAGCACGTGAACATGGTCAAATATTTCTGTAAAATTCCGTATAATAAAAATATCTCATTATTATAGGGTCCACCTCACTTGGCCCTAATCCACTGGAGTTTGTCCATTCCTGAGCAGTACATGAGAATAGATTCAGGAATTATTCTTTTTCCACATGAGGATTTTTGCTGGTTAATTGACCACGCCCCGTCCCAACTGTATGCGTGCAACGGAAGGGAGGCATAGCTGCAAATTTCACGGGCACTATTATCTTGCAAAACGGGGTGTAATTTTGTGGTTAATGAGTGACTAGTGACTAGTGACTATCAGCTTTGAGTGTGCCACTTAACACTGCCCAGGCATTGCTATGTGAGCCACCAAGATAACAAACACACGCCTTTCTTAAAAGGTCTAGATCATCTGGAAAAGGGTGGTCATGGCAGAGGTTGTGAACTCCATCAACTCACAACCAAATTTATTTATTTAGGTGGAGAGTGTAGAAATGTTTTCAGGTAAATTAGTTTCAGTTGAAATCATTCTATACAACACCAGCGATCTCGTTTGCCAAGAAAGGAAAGTTACAGCAGGAATGGTCAATAATTGCAATCATTTGGCATTAGGAGCAGCTAATCAAAATTAGATAACCATTTAGAAATGAGAGAGAATTGCAGAAGTACAGACTAGCAAATTTATCCAGTGGCATACGCTAGATCTATAAATAGATTTTACTATTTATAGCTTAGGATAATTTAATGAAATAATCGTTTCATTCTATTTATCTAGTTATATGGTTAAATGGGTGCAGTTAAAGAAACTAAATCCACTTTGAAATTGGCTGCTACGCCAAGTTTGTAGTAAAAGACTTAGTTACTATCACTCACAGAGTTGCTGGGTGCTAGCTGGTAGAAAATATTTAAGCAGCATACCCAGTAATAAAATAACAGACCTTCAAGTTTTAATTTCTTGCAGCTCAGCAAGTACATACACAGCTGGGGCAAGCGGTCATGTGACTTGGTATTGGTCATATATAAATATGAACAACAATGTAGACAAAACTTTAATTTTAGTTGTATCACAGTATGTTCTAACTGTCCAATCAGATTGCTCAATTCGCGATGAATAATTTCACACCTACCTCCTAGGAGGTGAATAAGTGAACCGTCCAATCAAAATTAGTTTTTGTGCGCTTCGTATAGCCTAGAGCCATGGTACAAGTCAGTTGCACCACTCGGTTTCAGTCTGTATGGGACTTACACTATCCTCTGGCCTTCAGCCCTCAGTTGTGTAAATCCCATACCAACCTCCAAGTGGTGGTGTAACCTATACTTATAGTATGGTTCAATCACACACTATTGGTCTCTAGAAATCTTTGTTTAATTCACGCAATCCATGTTTGTAGCTGGCCTTGTCTATCATTCCACAATTTCAACTAGTCATGCCTACAATAACTGCCTTTTAACATATATTTACCATAGTTGCTGTGGATTAAAAATATTATTCCCCTGTGTCATTCCCTCCAATCGCCAGCAGAAAAAACAACAACTTCTGTACCACGAAGAGACTTTTAGCACACAGAATTTTTTTTTTGCCTACAAAATAGGTCGAGATGCACAAACAATTCTAGCATAAAGTGATGTATCATTTTTTAAAGCTATGAATGTTTTTACTTGTATGAAGCTTTCTTTCTCCAGCAGTTACTCCATCCCTGTATAAACAACTGACACAGAGAATTATTATTTTTGACTATAAAGCCTTGCCTGGTGAACGTCACCGGGTGTCATCATTCAATTACGACTGTTTTAGTTTGAAGGTGACGGAAAGGGAATAAAATAAACTTGTCTTGTTGTCCGTGTTTGGAAGGACCCTCGCTGCATTAACTGGGCACATTTCCCCCCTCAAAATAACAAAATCTGCTCTCTTATTTGGTCTTTTACTCTGTTCAAAAAGATAACTATGGTATAAAATAATTAAACCATGGCAACTCTCAGGATTATCGCTAGATAACTAACTTTTACTGTCCAGATTTACTACAATATTATAGCTACTTGGCAAAAAAAAAGAAGAAAAAAAAAGAGGTATAATAATATACTAGAGATGTGCTTGAGCAGAAAGGGCGAGCGAGCCAGTGCACAAACAAAACACTTCAAAAGAGTCTATCAGTTCATTTCTAATCTTGTTTTGATAATATTAATAGCTAAGTACGTAGCCGTTGTGACCATTATATATCCTTTAGCTAACAAATACGAAACCACTTTCTTACCTCAATTTCCCCAGTACTGGTATTCTCTGTAGTGTCTAATGTGTGACATTCTGACTATTTGAATTACCAGTAGCTTTTGACAACAAGCACTCACAGCGATTAAAAAAAAAAGGCGAGTTTTTAAAATTATGTCTGGTAAAGGGTTTCAATACTATAGTAACCATTCGCCGTAACATTTTGCGACTCGAAAAAACAAGAAGTTCTAAAGAATTACCGCACAGTGTTGAGTATAACAGTAGCAAGGGTCAAGTACAAAATGACATACGTACGTCCACACACACATATATATAAACAAACAAATATCCCCGATTTTCAATTGTGTTACCCCTGAGAGTGTCTCGCTGAGTGGCCAACTGAGCATGCTCTGGAACTAAATAAATAGCAACACAATATATACCCAGCATCAGTACACAGAGACTATGAGGCAAACAGACAAGAATGTCCTTTCAATGGCAGATAAAAGAGCTTTTATATAGCAGCCGAACAGTGAATACTGGCATCCATTTGATATCACTAATGATTGAACCTATCATATTGCCAACGCAATTGAATAACATCCTGAGGCTAAGGGAATGCATGAGGTAGGGAATGCATCCTCATGGCAACAGACAGTGTAGCTGGACAAAACCAATGACAAATATCTCCAGGAAGTTTAACCACTTTGTGGTCACTAATGCAATTCTAACACAACTACGTAGCAAAATTACTCTGGAGAGGTAGAGGGAGGCAGGGAGAGGGAGGCGGGGAGAGCAGGGAGACAGGGGAGAGGGAGACAGGGAGAGGGAGGCAGGGAGAGGGAGGCAGGGAGAGGGAGACAGGGAGAGGGAGGCAGGGAGAGGGAGG
>WLWD01000838.1_pt1 | contig 72046 bp, 48 predicted proteins | sample 6712731 | NCBI WGS metagenome assembly WLWD01 (sample SAMN12718690, study PRJNA576275) | sponge metagenome | isolation source: marine sponge | host: Mycale hentscheli | place: New Zealand: South Island, Marlborough, Capsize Point | collected 2014-11-01
GGGGGGGGGAGGAGGTAATGCTAATATTAGCTGCTTTATCCACTGTTAAAATTCAGAGGTATACGGGGATTTTTTCAGAAACATTTAAACTTTTGAACACACTCCTCGTCCTTCCTTGGAACAGCATCAGTTGAAAGATCTTCCAGCTACATACGAAGCTCATTAAAACCCGTATACGCAGCAGTATCACTGACTAAAACCTTCGTCAGCTCGTAAGAATTGCCATTGAGGCCCTGAACTTTCGGCTGTAAACTTGGATGAAGTTCTAGAGATTTTCAAACAAAAAAGTAGAAGAATTGTGCTTTGGTTTACATTTTTTAATAATAAAAAAGAATTTTGCTCTGAGTTACCATTTATAATTATAATTAAAAATTCAGATTTCTTGGGGGGGGGGGGAAATTCCAGGGCAACCCCCCTCTGTATGAAGCCCAGCCTTTAAAATGTTGACTTTGCCTACCTAAAATTTCATTTGGTAACACTCCAACACATTGCCACCCACCATAGCAAAACACCTGCATATGACCATGCCCACCATGGCAATACTCCCACACATGACAACAATCATTAATGACCTTAGCAATGACCACACCTACAATTCTACTAGGCAATAATCTAAAACATTGCCACACTCCCCCTCCCCCCCCATGACCGCACCTACCACAGTAGTACACCCACACAGACCACACCTATAATTTGACCATGTCAATGACCACACCCACACAACAATGATTACACCCCTCCCACACATAGCCAACCATCTTGGTGATAATTCCACTCCTCCAATCTGCAGTACAAGCAAAAGAATGGCTACAGCTGGCACAACTTTATAATAAGATTAATATGATGTTGCCCAGGGATTAATTATGGGAAGAGGAGGGGGGAGGGGTGGAACTTGGGCAGTAGCAAAACAATTATTAATTGCTATAAAATTGCCTCAATAGCAAACTACAAAGTTGGGAAAAACTATTCCTCCCCTCCCCCCACTAGTGAACCCTACTTGGTCCCAATTACAAGAGTTCTGTTGTGTTGTACACAACACACACACACACACACACACACACAGTACATCGGAAAACATAAGAGTATTAACACACATACATTAAATGTCTCACCCACTTACCAACATCTGCTTCAACAAGAATTGTCTTCTTCTAGAAGTCGACTGGAAAAACTGCAACTGTTGATTATTAATACAATAAGCTTCTTCACAGACATCAAGACCTTCTACCATTCCTTAATATTAAACACAAGTAAAAATAAATAACAATCTATTTGGGTAAAAAAATATTCAAGCCCTCCCCCCCCACATTTATACTTTCTACGAAAAATATTTAAATCTATAGTATATCACTAGTAATTATCACTTCTGGTACATAACCTAACCATCTCCCCACCCCTTGGTACGGTACATATGCCAACAAGTAACATTTCTTGTTCCTCCAATGCCTATCTCGGTGTACCACACACGTTACTATATATAGCTGCTCTCTATTAAGAATGTCAGTTTAATAAAATTATGATGCTTGCACACTTACCAGGGTTATATCTAGAGATTATTTCTGGGTGGGGTGTGTGTGTGTGTGTGAAGCTTGAGCAAGTTTACCTCCCTCTCTCTCTCTCTCTGTATGGATGTATTTGTATTAATGGTACATTCTAACTATCCAATCAGATTGCTTAATTCACAATGCTATATTTCATACTCACCTGCTACGAAGTGAACAAGTGAATTGTCCAATCACGATTAGTTTTATGCTTTTCCTATAGCCTAGAGTCATGATGTTGTACCACTCTGCGTTTGGTCAGTAAGTGACTTACACTATCTTCGGGCCTCTGGCCCTCAGTTGTGTAAATCCAGTATCGACATCCACGCAATTATGTAACCTACATATACATACATATATTTATTGTCATTAGACCACTGACTATTTTCGCATCATGCGAGCTTTCAATATTCTCCCTTGAACGCTCCATACGGAATGCTTCAACGTGCATGAATGTAGTTCTGTACAATTCCCGGCCATGCTGGAATGTTCAATATGCATCATGTGATGAGGAAACACTTAAGGTACTCAAGGGAAACATCTAGGGAAAAGTCCCATTCAATTCAAACGTTACGCTAACTTGATATCGTGAAGCAAAACTATCATATACTGCAAGAATCATTAGCTCACATGATTACAATGTGACGAAAGGGGCAATCACCAACAAAAGCTAGTGCCTGAAATTAACTAAAACTAGCATAATAAAAGTTCTAAATAGTTGTTCAAGTAACTCAAAACAACATTTAATTGTCAGTAATCTCCAAAATGACAGACAGACAGATTGACAGACAGGACGGCTACAATATCCCTCTCGCACACGCAGGCTGAGGGTTAACTACATACCTTGTCTAAGTCAAATATATGTGGATACCATTATTTCTCAATGTACTTTACTTTATTCCTCCAAAATACAAAACAAAAAACAAACAAAACAAGAAACAACAAAAAACAACCAACAACAAACAGAAGAATAAATAACCCCCTCCTTCCCCCCACCCAGAAAACAAAACAACAAACAACAACAAACTAACAAAAACAACATCAAAGGCCAGTAAAATGTACCTAACCATGGATAAACCTCTTCTACTCAATATGGACATCTGAAATAGTCCTTCAGGGAAACTCAACATTCCAACAAAAGTGCTTCAGCCCAATCACAAGTCAAGTGAGAATGACCACTAGGGGAACTGAGGAGAGGCTGGCCAGTGAGTATCATAACTTCAGAATACGTGTTGGATGGAACACAGGGACAATAAGAATGTTGCCATTCGCATAAATGATCATCTAAATACACACATATAGATTTAGATATAGAACAGACTTCTCCATAACAATGTGGCTTTCTTTTGCTCATCCAAATGATCATCCAAAACTTCTTAGCCAAAACTTAAAACCTGATGTCACATACATTATCCACAGATAAAAAACCGACCAAAAACAAAAAACAAAACAAAAAAACAACAACAAACTGTGTCAACTTAGACTTGATTTAGTATAACATTTGATCATGATTGATATTATATCAAGTATATTTCATAGCAGATATGTCGTTCAGTAACATTTTTCATTCTTGTACTTAAAAAAAAAAGGCTGATTAAAACTAGGTAGTATAGAACATACTCGCAGCAGACATTACTACACCATTGACAGAAGTCCTACAGACCACAGTTCAAACACTAATAAAACTTCTTCACTCTGACTTCAGGAAGGGTAAGGTGAAGGAAAGGAAGAGGTGGTGGGAAGGGAGAAGGGGAGAATATTATGAGCAAAGGTTCTTTTCTTGTAGTGTTCTATGGGAACGAGAACTATCTACAAGTCGCCTTATTTTCTTAGCATAGTAATGAGAATCTAATTATTGCACACCACAACTATGGAATTAGGATGTGGCTATGTCTCATATCCAAAACATACATCACCAGCTCATGTAGTCCGGCGTAGCCAGACCCTGTACCGAACTGCTATGCTGGGAATGGGTCTGGGGACATGGCCATACCAAATTTGTTCTGCCGCACATATATTACGGCGGTCAATTACCGTTAGCAAATTACCGGAATAGAAATTCCTGTGCATATCAGCCACCCTTTCCAAAGCTAGGTTTAGCAATCATAGCTAATTTGTGGTAGAAATTCAGATATAAAGGAGGTGGGACACTCACTACTTCCTCATTCCTCCAGAACAAATTTGGTATGGCCATGTCCCCAGACCCTCCGCGCACTTTGCATGCTACGTGGGTCTGGCTATGCCAGACTACTACAGCTCATCAGATTATATTTAGGATACTAACACTTAAAAATTACCTTCCAGTCCTTTGGTTTAAGAAATGTTATTCTCCAGCTGTATAGCAGCACTGTTTGCAAATAAACGCAACTGTTTGCACCCTGCTCACACAGCAATTCAGCATGGTTAGAACATAGAAGATGAGCATATTGGGTCCAAAAAAAACCCTCTGGCAATGCATCCTGAAATACTCCACAAACAATAGCCCAGTCTTGTGCTTCACCTTATCGAGCTTCCTATACATCGGGAAGTTCAGTGCCAACTAAGTGGAAGAGGTCGAATGGACACTCAGAGTAAGGAACAATAACATTTCTTGCAGATTAAACGTGAGCTCGAGCTTTAATGCTAGCCAGGTCAGACCCTTTACCGAACGCTCGTTTGCGTTAGGTAAAGGAGAACTCTGGCTAAAGGGCTACGGTTGTAAAAGGCGGTATTGTTCGTGACGATGCCAAACCACTTAACCTTTGTTAGGTAAAGTGTCTTTCAACTTACCTATTTTACTGAAAAGGTTGTTGGAATGAAATACACTCAATTTATTTATTTTATTAATTATTATCTCGCCTCTCTCCAAAGGTCACAGATTATTATTATTATTATTATTATTATTAGCTATTATTATTAGCTACAACTACTATTATTTTATTTATTTATTTATTTATTTATTTTTTTTTTTAATCAATTTATATTAATTTATATTTACTATTTTATCTAATTAATGAATAAATATGATGAATAAGTTACTACTATTATTATATTTTATGATTAGTTTATTTGTATAATTAATTTAGCTATTTGCTAAAATATAAATTAAGAAATAAAGAATGAATAAAATGAAATAAAAATAATTTTATGAAAGATAAATAACTAATTAGTAATTGAATAAGTAATTGAGACCGTGGGTGCTGTGAGTCAAACGTCTATGGCTTGTTGAAGGATGTGGGACATCGGCATAGTGGTGCAGACAGGAGACCCATGGGCTAGAGACTATCTTTTCCAGCATCTCTAAGTGGCTGTGCAGCGAGGAAACTGTGCCTCTATCATGGGAACGATCACCACCTAATCCTTAGTATTTATTTATTGAATAAATAAATAAAAATAAGTTAAAATACATGAGCATAGAAATCAAATGAATAAAAATAAATAAAAATATTTAAATGAATAAATAAAACAATTAAATGAATAAATAAATAAAATAAAATAAATACATAAATAGCTACAAGCATAGACAAATAAATAAATAAATAAATAAATATTTAAATGAATACATAAATAAGAGGAAAGAGTGAACGAATGAAGAATAAAGATAGACCCACTAAAATTTGATGCTTTGTGTGTCAAATATTTAAGGCATAGTGTTATACTACTGATATATGCACATTTTTGTGTGGTGTATACCACTAGAATAAATGTACTGTTAAAACAGGAGGATTACTGAGTAATACACGAGTGTGTATACGTGTATACTAGAAGTATCAACACTCAAGTATTAACAATGCTATAACTTTGTAATACACATGATGTATTTGCGTGCTATAATTCAAGTATACACACCTGATTATAACAATGCTATAACTTTGTAATACGCATGATGTATTTGCGTGCTATAATTCAAGTATACACACCTGATTATAACAATGCTATAACTTTGTAATACACATGATGTATTTGCGTGCTATAAGTCAAGTATACACACCTGATTATAACAATGCTATAACTTTGTAATACACATGATGTATTTGCGTGCTATAACTCAAGTATACACACCTGATTATAACAATGCTATAACTTTGTAATACACATGATGTATTTCCGTGCTATAAGTCAAGTATACACGCTTGAATATAACAATGATATTTCAGTGATATACACATGTGGTAAGTATGAGTATACTACATGAATACATATTGTTAGTATAATAAAAGGATTACTTTAGAATACATATCATTTACATATGTGTATACCACTGAAATACACATGTGAGTATAACTCAATTATTCTAGTGCTATACACTTCCCAATACACATCAGTATTCTCTACTTTTTGCATGGTGATTATTATTATTATTATAATTATTATTATTATTATTATTATTATTATTATTATTATTATTATTATTATTATTATTACATGTACTATTATTATTATTACATGTACTATTATTATTACATGTACTATTATTATTATTATTATTATTGTTATAATAATTATTATTGTCTGTGTATCGAACTACATTCTGTTTAGCTTTACTGATAAAATAAAGTTTTGATTCATATACTTGTAAAAAATTGCTTGTTTAATTTATTTAATGTGCCATGCATAAGCTGTGAAGAAATTAAATAAATGAGAATGAATGAGAATGAGAATAAATAAATGAGAATGAAAATAAATAAAACAAATGTATGTACTATATATAGCCAAACCATACATGACAGAAACTCTACATCTTTGATAAAAACAATTGTGAATGAATTTTTTATGCAGTGCATAGCTACATCCTGCATTTTACATTTTTAAACTCCAAATATTAGTGGTATACTATCTGTAAGTTTACCACTTCAGTAAACTCCACCAGATGCCTAGTATACCTCAGGTGTCACTTAGTCTACTGTGTTTGTACACTTTGCTTGGTAAAGCAATTGTAAACAATAAACATTAAATTAAATTTCAGGTTCACAAAGCTTTTTAAGTCTCTTCTTGTGTATGGTAATCTCAAAAGATACTAAGCTATTTTAAGTTAGCAGAGAGCTAGCAGGAACACTCCCTGAATTCAGTACTTAATGATTTAATTCAAACAAAGTGATAGTGTGAACAGCATCATTAGTTGCTATACACGTCGGGCAAAAATATTGGACTTGAGCATCATTTAGTATACACACCAGGTTAAAACATTGGACTTGAGAATCATTTAGTATACACACAAGGATAAAACATAGAAAAATAGTAGTAGCAAACTACTGCATCTCTATGTAACAGATTCTGCATGAAAAACTTGGAGAAAGGTATTTATTAAACAGAATAATCATTCATGCCTTAAATTCAGAACACGAGTAGTGCATAAAGAAACGGGAGTGCTGTAGCTTATTATCAAATTCGGTACTTCTTGAAACATGAGAGTCAGTGTGAGAGATTCCAACAATTGACAGCACAATAAGGCACTGTTTAAGAATAATGTACTGAATATGATGTAAAACACTACTATGAATATAAACATACTAGATTAGATAATAAAGCAGAATATTAAAGTATAGATACATTGTTTTATGTGTAGTCATGTTATTGTTGTTTTTGTCGGTTTCACTTTGGTAGAATTCTGTATTTCTTTTATACTCTTGCAGTACACTTTTTGTGGTAGTTCACTTCGAAGTATCTAACTTTATACTTCACAATTTAACAATTTTTTTTCGTCTTAGCCAAACAAGACAAATAAGATCCGACACGGTGATAGACCAGTAACAGTACTGCTGATTGCGCATATCGAGGAAGAAAGGGTGTGGTTACATAGGTCCAACCGGAACAACCCTCCCTGCGAAGGGTGTGCAGTGGTTGTAGTAGACTGCCATGTTTAGTGCTCACTTCCGCTTGAAGAATCGAGCGATATAACAGTTACCTGGCTGACTGTCTTCTGTGCTGTCGAATGTACAATAAATCTTGGTATTCTAATCGGGTGTTGAGTGGGACTTTGCAGCTACATACTGGATCTCTGAATTTGGTGAGCTATAAACATTTATATACAGTGCGTCCAGCTTAAAGAGTAGAAAGTTCTGTTTTTTGTTAATTGTTCTTTAAATGTATACATGTGCAGTCAGATTGATGTCAGGAAGCTGAAACTTCACACACACACAAATTAATATATATTGAAATTGATTATATTTTAAAAAATTGTGGTTTGTGGTCACAACTGTGGTAATAGATAGAAGAAGTGACCCTATAAATGGAGGATATTTTTGATGTTTTTAAGCCAGAAAAAGAGTAAATCAAATTCGAGTGTCTAAAAATTTTGCAGACTGAATCTATGGCTCATTAATTTGATTTGTACCAAATTTTTATATTTTAATACTATTTTACTTATTTTTAATTTCATTTTTTATAAAAAACTGAACTCCCCAAATGCTTTAAGCTGGTAATTTTGCAATTTTGAAGTAAGTGTCTTGGGAATTTAATATAAAATACCTAAATAGTTGTATTTTAATCCATATGAATTTGAAACCCCTATCTTGAAAATTAAGGGAAATAAAAATGCTTTTGTGAGAGTGTTAGTATTTTCGGTGTAAGTTGTGACGTTTGCGGAAGCTCTTACCTCAACGACAACGTATTAGTGACGTCAGAGTGTTGCGCTTGCGCATTTGTGAACTAAACCAGGGGATGTTGCCACGCAAACAATCAATTAACTTTGGCGCCAAAGAATAACATCCTTCTATTATACTTGCAGGGGAAGCCATTGGAGCAGCTTAAAACTCTGTCTCAACCATGACCAACTCCACCCTGACTGGTACCAGCTCCGACAATTCCACCAACCTTGTATTGATACTCCGCTGCGTATAGACTCCATCATCATCACTTCAGTTCTTTCCATCGGGATTGCTACCGCTATACTACAAGTCTAAATCTTGTGCTGAACTACCCCACCCACTAATGAGCAACCAACTCCAAGCAACATCGGGAATACGCCATCACTTTTGCTCGAGGGACTAACTATTTCCAAAGTTTCAACGGCCATATCGCGGCTCATTTGTATTTCTTATTATTGTTTACAAATGGGCTCTTTTTAGAGCTGTCACAAGTTAATTGATTATCTTACCACATAAATTGCGCGTTTGCGGAGCTCAACGTTATGGGGGGGGCGGGGTGAAATTGCGATTCAGTTGTCAACTTGAAAATAAAAATTGATATTTCGTGGAACTGGATCACTGAATTGAATCCAAATTTTGCGCACAAGTAAAATACCCCCCTTAGAATAAAGTTCCAGAGAGTTTTTTTAGAATAACACACGAGTAAAACGGCATGAAATTTTACTGTTAACAAAAAACAACAACATAGATATTAGAAATATGGCTCTGTAATGTTGCGAAGAAGCCCTCAGGCTACCTCTGGAAAAAAATGAGCGCAGTAGCTCTTTCGGCCGCTTCGAAATAACTCTGAATAGTAGCCAGTGTGCAGAGCTGTATCTCCGTCCCAGGCAGGTCTTCATTCTTCAAATTTGGCTTGCTGGAGTCCTCTATTGGTGCTCATTCCACCTGTAACAACAAAGTAAGCCCACAGTACACAGAAAAAGAAATATAAAGACATAGCAAAAACAGTCAATTTGCGAAGGGAAGTTCCCGAATAGGAGCTGCCGTGTGAGGGCGCGGCTCCAGTTTAACTACGAGTTGTGACGTAGGACGGACGAATTTGTGACGTCAAAAAAAATGGCGCTTAATGTATGGAATGTCTATGGAGATAGCGTAGTTCTTATACTTATGCTGTTTTATATGACTTAGTTTCGAGTGGATTGGGATCTAACAACACAAAAAAGGTATGGCTAAGCTTATTGTGATTGCAACTAGTCTAAGTTTTGAGATCTGTACTTTCTACTCTTTAAGCTGGACGAACTGTAGACAGGTAACATTGAGTCATTTGTACACAGAATAGTCCAATTCTAATTTAGGTTAGTACAACAAATTTTTACATTTTTGCAGCTAAATAAAGTTAAGGCATATTGAAATGTAACTAAAGGTCACTTCTATAAAAATATTATGGCAAATTATGACAGATCATATATACTTCTTGTCTTGCTTAGCTCAAGCCTTTATCTACCGATAATCTGGAGAGTACAGTAGTACCTCATAGATCCGAACATCAGACAGCTGAATTAACCGGTTAGCTGAACAGCGAAGAGACATTGCGATGGGTATGGGGTCGTCATCGCGGTTTTTTTGTTTTTTTTTATTGGAACTGCAGCAAAATGGCAAAAGAGTTTCTATCAGAAGTAGTTTAACATGGAAGAATTATTGAATAAGTGAACAAGGGATATTTTTAGCTGGAGTTGTTCAGGAGTTTGGCTTAGGAAAGTCCACAGTTTCAGACTTCTAAAGAGACAGGAAGATTATCGAAAAATTTTCAGCATAATCAGCTGACCCTAGTGGCCTAAAGAAGAGGTGCATTATCGGAAGAGATAATGTTTTTTATAATGTCGTGCATTCCGGTTTACTCAGAAAAAAAACAAATGACCTATAAGAAAGGCTCGTTGTTATGTGAAACACTGCATCTTAACTTCTTGACTCGTGGTCACCACCATGGTTACCAAGCATACTTAGGAGCATAATGATATTCATTCATTCGAAGAAAACCTTAGACTGAATGATAGCTCTACATGGGCATGACTCTATTTGGCAATGTCACTTCGTGAATTAGTTAATTCCACATGATTTATAAATTGCCTATAAGTTGACAAATGAGAATAATGTGTATATCCATTATCAGTGACGTAAGATGTTAGGATTTGTGGGCGGCAAGCTCCATGGGATAATGTATTTTGTGGATTAATATAGTTCACGTTAGACATCACCACTTTATAGTGTGCCTCAAAATTATGGGATGGGAGAGGAACTTCAACTTCGCAGCCCACTAACCGATGGCCTTATACATATTATATGTGTTACATAATTTAATGGAATTTTCATGTCTCTGAGCACCAATACACATGCATTTATATTGATAAAGTGATTAATACCAATTAGATAATAAAAAACAATCAGACATCATCAGATTTTCATTCCCATGACTTTGAGGTAAGTCTCCATAAATTCAATAATAACAACTGCTTGTGGTGATTTATAAAAACTATCGTTACTACTTGCCACTCTATGAGTAACACTCAACCAACTCCATACTTTATTTGTATTGAATCTCATATAACATCAACTGTAGTTAATAATAATTATTATGCTGGTCTGAATAACCAAGCTAACAATACAAAATAGCCTGTATAGTAATCGTTATATGATGTAATAATAGGATTTCTTTTTCTTCTTTAGTAGTAAGGGTGTAACAGTAGGCTGCTAGTTAGGATTGTGCATATTTCAATTATAAGAATCTAGCTATTTAACAGTTGCCGGGTTTTTGTCATTGCTATTAATAGAACTCATGTATTCTAATTGCACGCTGAATGAGACGTCATCTAGTTATCTTATGGTCCCCAGGAATAATTTATGAGTGATGCTGCTGCTGCTATTGCACTGAATGTTTGAATTTGGCGAGCTATGACAATCCCTTACATTATATTGATGAGGAAGTGGTACACATTTAGTTATTTGTTGATATGGAATACTAATACATCAAAAGTATGCCTTTTTTCCGCTAAATAAGTATTAGTAATTTCTGAGATGTTAACTGATGTTACTCCAATAAAAATATTGTTCCTTCTTATTATGACATAGTACTTCTAGTTGTGCATATATCTTGAACCTATACCTACTGCAGTGCTGTTCGCAGTTCCACTAGATAAAATCTCTCCAGAACTCAGGGTGAAGTTGTGGTACTGGACGTGGTTGTCAATATACTTTAGCTTACCACATCCTCTCAATTTATGCTCAGTTGCAAAAGTAACTATGACACAAACCTCAAAATTTTAGCCATCAGTATGATCTTGAGAGCTTAAGGCCCATGGCTCTATTTTAAGAAAAGTACGTATCCTATAGTTGAAAGATGTAGGATTTACGCTGCAAGTGTTTGTTTTCAGGTTTTGTTACAGATTATTAAGTACACTAATTAAAAATAAATAATTAAAAAAACAAGCAAGACTATTACTACAAAAAAAAGAGAATATGATGAGTCAGCACTGATTGCTGGATGACATGTAAAGTGTGTAATGATGTCTGACAAGAATATGGCAAGGTATGTTGTCACCTCATGGCTAATCTGGCAGTGGTTGCAGAGTGCTCAGTCTGTATTGATTCCATTGTTTCGTAGGTCTGTTCTCATCTGATGGCTAATCCGGCAGTGGTTGAAAGGACAAAATGTATTGTACTTTTGCAGCTATTGCAATAATGAGGACTAGTTCTATTTTAGTTTTTTTATTAAAACAACATGTATAGTAATTACTAATGCAGTTACATATTATTGTAAAAGTTAATACATAATAATAATTAATGATGTGTATTAAACAACAACAATGAAAATACTCTCACATTTTACTAAAGAATCAAAATAATTATGAAAAAATTTCACTTAATTAATATTTGAAATACATTTGCTGAGATATATGTTGTAACTACAAATAAACAAATACATAAGTAACAAAAAAATTTGACGTTTTGAAAACAAACAAAAATGCATTTGGTTGTTATTTTTCTTATAAAAATGAGAATTAGCAGAACTATTGACCATCTCTGATGTATTAAATTATTGTATCAATAAAATTGTTAAATATTAGTTAATATTTTGACATTAGTTTGCCATCCAGTCACAGCCTAGAGGACATCAGTGTTCTAAATACAATTTTTGGCCAGGTAGGGATATTTTATAGCGAAGGTGACAATATTAACTGACATGCTGCAGTTCACCTTGCAGTAGCTGGTGCAGTGAAGTAACAGTTTCCAAGTAGCTAGTCACGTTATATGTTGTTTCTTTTTCCTATTACTGAGATTCACAGGTCCTTTAATATAGCAGTAAAATATCTACACCATACACAAAATAAGTACTCAAATATACACTTTTTATGGCATGATTAATCAAATTGTGTCGTGATAAAGCCAACAGCAAGTGTACCTAGTCTGGCTGACATTATTCATTGCATTATTACTTCAACTGTGTGTGTTGCTTATATTGAAATCAACTGGTGATTACAATACTAAATTCATTAGCCTAATCTTTAGCAAGTTGAGGAGGAATAACAAAGAGATAGCAACAGCCTGAGTTTTAAGAATTGTTCAAATGGCAAATTTTTCTAGTCTCAAAAATGCTGACAGACATACAACTAAAACCTTCAGGCAAATGAGAGAATAGTTGGTCAGTTACTTGGAGGCTATTGAAGATAATAATTTTAATGGTGTGGGGGAAATCATCTTCAGGGTGGTGGGAGGGTGGGGTGGGTGAGTGGGGGGGAGGCAAAAAGCCCTACTTATAGGCCTACAACATCCCATTACATACGAAAGTATTGAAGTAATGCTAATAGTACAAAACCTTAGGAGTAGCTGCAGCCAGCTCGTCCATGATCTGGCCTTTATTTGAGACCATACCCACAATTTTAAGTAGATTGTAGCACATGTTCAAAACAATTCATTGTGAGCGCAGCTACTTCGAAAATTTTACAAGAGTTAAAAGATATTCACAGCTCAAATTTCTCACAAAAAGGACTTAAGTAAGCTCTCCATAATCGATTTAATCAAGTTAGTCAAAGTAAACGGACATTCTAGCGAAATTAAACGGAAAATCCCTGCAGACTTAAAGTAGATCAGGATTAAATATAATCATGAGTCATAGAACTTTCTATTGATTTCATTTCAATAGGTCTGGGAAATACAGAGGGTGTTGCCTGACCCTCTTCTCCTCCCCAAAAGTGATAGTGAGACTGAGATAGCTATGATGATTCACAAGCTAGACTACAAAGTATTTTCTCAATAATAGTTTTCTCCAGAAAGTTTGTTGGATGGTGATAAGGGATCAGTAAAGTAGATTGATTATAAATACTCAGTACTTTTAATCTTAGTCACATTTTATTATAGTACACTTCAAGCATTAAATAATCAGAAAATCCTTAAAGGCTTGTGAGCATGAAGTTTAGTTTAGAGTAATATCCAGCTACTTTATCATTCCATGCCATGTTCAAATAATAAAAATGCTGTAAGTATTTATGCAAATAAATTTTATTTATTATTGTGGTGTCTAGATAAAGCCAACAGCAAGTATACCTATCAAGAAATATTCTGAGTTGCAATACAGTTTGGTGGGCATTGTGTTATCACTTCAAGTGTGGGTGTGTCTCATATTGGAATCAACTGGTAATTACAATACATACTTAATATACTTGATTACTCTCTATCTAGTTAAGAATGGTGTGTTACGAAGTGATGGCGGCAACATATATTGTAAAAAGTGTTCAACTGATCAGATGTTTCACGTGTCTCCACTTATATCTATGTTATGTATAATTCACATAATTATATGAGAATTATGAGCATCTACAACTATGAACCGTAGATGCCAGTGTTACATGAAATTTGGTCCATGCAGTTTTTGGTCCGACATAACTAAATCTGATAGCGGTAATAGTCCGGGAGACTAACCCAGGCCAAAAGCGCTAGCCTAATACAAGGGGGTAAACGATTCCATTTCCTTGAATGATACGGGATTGCTAAATTGAAAGATTCTATTTAGTGGAAATATGGGAAGGGTTAGACCACAAAGCAAGCACAATAATGCAAGAGTTAAATTAAAAATGACATAAGTACGTCCACACATATGTATATTACCTAGTTGTGTAGTTGAGCACAAATATCAAAGTAGCCTGCCAAAGTTAGATAACAAAAACTACAGTATTGTTACTATATTTTAGTTTAGTTCATACAAAACACTGTTATAGCAGTTGACAATTAATTTTAGCAAACAAATACAAATTTACTCCCTTACCTAAGTAATGGTAGCTTCTGTAGTATCAAACTTAAACCATTCTGACTATCTGAATTACCAATAACTCTTGAACAAGCTCTCAGCTACAAAAACAAATAGGCCAGTGTTATTTTTGTAACATTGATTCAGTCATTCTCGGTTGAAATAATTATATGAATAGGAACTTTTTTTCGTAATATTTGCCACAAATATGGAAATACTAGCTACTTGCCTCAAATATCTGAGTCTTGGTAACTTCTGTAGAAATAAATTTAACCCATTCACTGGCACAATCATCTATAGGAGCTCAAGGATGTCGTATAATGTGGAGAAAAATATTTTCCTAAGGTAGTCGGGCTAAAAATTAACTTGACGTTAGTTTAAAAAATGTCGAGAAATTTTTCTGCAACTGAGGCAGTGGATTTCATCTGTGACTAATTTTTTGACGGCGAAAGTGACAGTGAAGGGGTACAAGAGGTATATAGCTACTGTGAGGTATTACTGTTGAGCATAGAGAGTTGGACTTGCTCGCTAAAGCTGTTTCTTTGTGTTGAGGATACTAATAGTTTTTCAACATGAGAGCAACTAGAGCACTGTAAGTTTCGAAGATATCAGCAGATATATAGAGGAGGAAATGGAAGCTTGTATTCCAGGTAAGACAAACAGCTATTTATGCTGTATAATCGGAGGAAAAAGTAAGAAATAGTATTCCCTGGAACATGACAATAAATTGTTTATGCCTAATAGCTTTCCTGGGAATATGGCACTAATTTGGTCACAACTGTAAACTTTCTTTTGCAATCTCCCAGCAATGAGTAATGATTTGAGTAAGCTACCTTTGCTCTCTGAATTACATTGGATATATGGATATTGGATATATTATATATAGTTATAGAACAGTAAACAAGGGTGACTTGGAGGAAGTGTGTCTTGTCCTATTTCACTAAACTAATGAAGAGTGGAGCATAGTTGCCAACTTTCAGAAAAAGAAAACCGGGAAAAGACCAAACCCCCAACCATAACCACTATGAATATCATTAAGTTTCAATAAATAGGATTAATTATGGATGAAGTGACTTGTAGGTAGCTCTCTTGCACTTAACAAGGAGCTCTACATTTAGTTTGGTGTCATAACAACAGGTGCTTCTCATAATTCACCGTTACAAGAGATGTTGGCATTGTATGATGAATCAGCTGTGTGCTGTGAATGTTGTACTTTAATTAACCCGTGAGTGTGATCAAGGCTTGCTAAGCTAGCTCAGTGCAGTGGATGTTCTATTTTTATCCACCAATGAGTGTGCCTGAGGCTCAAGCTAGCTGGAGTGCAGTGAATGTTCAATATTAATACAACAATGAGTGTGCCTGAGTTATTTTTATCAACCAATCAGAGTGCTGAGGTAAGATTATGTAACAGTTTTGAAAGTGTCTAGACAATAACCGGGGAAGTCTTTCAACTGGGCAGAACAGGGAAATGCAAAAAAAACAGGGATTTCCCGGCGCAACCCGGGAAGGTTGACAACTATGGTTGAGAACCTTAGCACATATACAGTAGATCACACCTTTGCTAATACTATCAATTTTCAATAACACAACAACCTATTCTGGCTACAAGGTAAAAATCTTTGCAATTTAACCATCATCAGCATAGAGTAAATTAAATTGTACCTTTGTATAGTAATAGTACATAGAAAATGTGTACTTGCTTCCAATAGGAATAATTATATGAGCTTGATCAATAAATGTGACCGTCTACAGGAAAACCAGGCACAACGCGGCACCCTTAAAAAAATTTTTTTTGTCACTTACAGAGTTGTCGGCATCCAGATATTGAGCTCTCCAAGTTTTATCGTCGTAGCTTAAGTCGTTCCCACTATAATAGACCTAACCGTTCCCTTCCGTCGGCTTGAAACAATACATTTTTAAGAAATCGATCGATCTTTTCTCGATATTTACGCACGCCGCGTTGTGCCCGGTTTTCCTGTAGACGGTCACAAATAAAGAATCTTGAGTGATTAGTTTCCTGTGAATTATCACTCATTTAATTTTTTCTGAGAACTAGATATGTCTAATTAATATTCTATGTACTTCAAATTTCTTTTACTTGTTTAGCTGTTGTGTTTGCAAATAATGGCTACTAAGTCATCTCCAATCACATGTGTGATTATTCTGATGCTTGAGTGTACTGTTGGATTGATGCAATCAAGTGAGGCTTACAAATACATAGATTATTATGGCATAGTCTAAGCATATGATGTGTACTTATTTAATTACGAGAATTAGATTAAAAATAAATATTTGCTCACTTAGCCGAATATTGTGCATTATTTAATGAAAGTTCATGATGAGAAATCATATTGTATTTGATAAACTTATCTTAATAGCCATAAAGTTGCATATTATTTGACTTAAGTGCAAGTGTCAATAAAGAAGTATAGGTTCTATAATAATATTGATGAGTGTGATGAAAATACATATATTTTACATTGCAGTAAGAATTATTTTTGGAGCTTGCAATTATTATGATAATTATCATTATTTTACTGGATACTATTTACATGCTTTAATTCCTATAATTTTTCACAGTTCATTCTCAGCGGTGTGAACACAGTGCCACATTGTCAGTACCATTTGGTTCAGTCTCTATAGGAGTTGTCAACACAACAGCTCCATTTTGTTTTGTATGTGGTGGTAATGTAGCCACATTCAGTCTAGCAGGAGTAATGCTGACTAATACTCAAGACTATTTCATTAACACGTCCATCAATGCACTTGTGATAAACAATTGGACTAGTCTGATGTTCAATCCACTCCAGTCAATCACTGTGGTATGTGTTAGTGTTGATGCTGGTAATCCTACTTATAGTGGGTCCTTCGTCTCTGTGCGTAAGTTACTATTCAAATTATTGTAGATTGCAGAGTGAAATAGGTAAATAAAGAAGCCATTTGTAGTATTGTGGATTAGGGATAGAATAAATAATTTGTTCATGAAAATAACTGAGTTCAAGTTATGTCAAATGGGTAATGATTGGCACTTGAGGTGTATAGATTTTTTGTAATGCCTTTAAAACTTTGAGTTTATCAATATATAAATAAGTTAGATATGTACCCTTAATGTTCAATGGTTTTGTTAGTGTTGTTTGCAAGTTGTCATTATTATTATGTTTATACTATATTTTTGTACATTGTGTAGCTGGAGGACCACTAGTAGTATCACCATTGACATCATATTATAATGAAAGTTCTGTCGTTTCAGTATCTTGCGTAAATCTTAATTCATTTTTTCGAGGCAGTCCTCAGTGGAATGCTCCAGATGGCAGTAACATTAATAGCACTAGAAGTCAAGTATTAGCATCTTTTATGATTCCTAATGTCACCAGACACCAGGCGGGAACCTACACTTGTTATGTTCCAGGAGTACCTCAAGTTCCTGTCACATACTTTGAGTTGATAATAAACTGTAAGTTCAAAACAGTTATATTTGTCATGCATATGATTACATATTATATATATAATATATGTAATATAATTATTATATATATATGTGACCGTCTACAGGAAAACCGGGCACAATGCGGCACCCTTCGAAAAATTTTTTTTTGCACTTACAGAGTTGTCGGCGTACAGATATTGAGCTCTCCAAGTTTTATCGTCGTAGCCTAAGTCGTTCCCACTATAATAGACCTAACCATTCCCTTCCGTCGGCTTGAAACAATACATTTTTAAGAAATCGATTGATCTTTTCTCGATATTTACGCACGCCGCGTTGTGCCCGGTTTTCCTGTAGACGGTCACATATATATATTATGTATATATGTATAATATAACGTAGTACATGAGTCAGAGTGTGATATGGCAAAATATTTTAATGAGTAGGCTAATTTATTTTTACGAGCCAGAGGTGAGCGAAAATAAAACTTGAGAATGAAATATTTTGCCATATCACTGTGAAGAGTGTAATAAGTGGTTTATTCTACACAAGATATTTTCACTGCTGTAGTTTGTATTATATAGAACAGTAAATAAGGGTGTAAAGTTCGCTATAGGGGCTCTTTAAACCCCCATCTGTTATTTTAACAGCTGCTCTAACCCAGTTGGGCAGGCTACACCAAAGGAAAATAGCTGTAAAAACCTAGAAGAAAAAAACTGGTAAGCTTGGCCAGTTGCTATAGTATGTCCAAGTTGAGTTGGCAGCATAAAAACTGTTAATAACTTTGAAAGGAAGCAGCTACTCATCAGGGGGTTTGCACCATTAGAAAGCTCACACCAAAGTGGTCCAAAAACTTTCCACAAAAATGTGTTGAGCAGTCTGGAAAGTGCTTTTCCAAATCTCAATGCAAAAGTCTATAGCAATAAAAAAAATCACAGCTTTCCCGCTTTACATGCACCTAAATTTAGTCATGCGCCCACCCCGAGTCTGTCTTGTGTTTATCCGTTGCTACATGAGATGGCAAGGAGAAAATGAAGAAGTGCCTCATTTTGATTACTGTGCTTCTAGACTTTTTATGTTGTTTTGCTACTGATATTAAGTGCGCAGTAGTCTTGCTGGTTGGATTTGAACCAGATTAGCCTACGGAAGAGGTAAGTGTGTAGTCAGAATTTGGCATATAGCTTGATATATCAACTAGCTTATAATATGATAGGTATGTTGTACATAAATAGCGTAGGTAGAGTCTTAAAGCTGTGTGCAGTATATTTGAAGCATATTTATTTAGCAATAATAGCATGTGATTGTATGAGCTAAACACACTCTATAGTAAACTAGAGGGTAGGTAATAGCAAAGTTAATACAAAATAAATTCCATTTAGTTTTTTCTATGATTTATTTCCTTTATTATACTCTTAAACAAGTTGCAGTGGGTAAGGATCCCCTTTCAGAATGCCAACTGCACCATAGCTATGCTCAAGACCGGTTTATAAACATCATTCCTGTTTTTCTAACTTGTATATGTTGTTACTTGTATATATTACGTAAAAAAAATAATTTTTTAATAATACAATTTTTTTCATCATAATAATAATGTACACGTAAAAGTTGCTTACATGTACACACAATATATGTTCACAAGCAGCGGTAATTATTTACTCACAAGCCATCTACTAGCATGGTATAGCCAGTTGGCTGTTTGACCATCACAATGCTTGATCAATATTGAAGGACAGAGAGGAGAGCTCAGTCTGAATCTTCTGAATCATCCGAAGAGAAGTCATCTTCAGATTCCAGTTCTGACTCCAAGTTCCTTTCCGTTGATATGATGAACTCTTCCACAAGGTTCAGTTGTAGTCCATCAACCTCCCAGTAGTCGTCTTCAGTCTTTGTTTGTACGTGGGCTATGAGTGACTTCCAACGCATTGGTGTGACTACATCAAAACCTGCATGAGTCAGCCGTTCCATTTCAGATAGAGTAAACAGTGTGTTATGAGTTCTGATATATTCTTTAATTTGCGACCATGCCATTTCAAATAGGATTAAGTTCACAGTGGGAAACCGGGAGGCATACAACTTCATGGCCAGCAGATTTAGCTAATTGATCCACTGGATATTCAGGATGAGGTGGCCGACTTCTCTTGACAATAGTCCAGACATCCTTTTTAGACATTATGTTTTTTGGTTAAACCATTCCACCATCGTCTTCTTTGTCCAACCTTTGACTGGATATTTGCTTCGACGGCAGTGATATGAAGCATTGCCCATGACAATAAGGCTATTTTTTGAATGTTGGGAAGTAGTAGTTCATTATACCACTTCTCAAAACAATTAGATGTCTAGTTTTACTTCTTGCCATCTATTTTTTTAATTTAAATCCCATGTCTTTGAATAGTTTTGCAAGTGATGATCGGCCAGCAAGAAAGAGGTCATCTTCCTTTAGAATTTCATGAATGACATTCAGTGTTAGATGCTTCTTTTGTTCATACAGGTGATGAATTTTACGACTAACAGCATACCGATCAAAGTCATCCACTAAGATTCTTAGTGTTGATTCTACATATTGTTTTTGTGGAGATGCAAATGAAGGTGTGGCACTTGCAAGATTTTTTAGATACTAATCGTTGCACAGTGCGTCTTGATATACCTGAAATTTTTGTTTGACATCATCATTTAAATTATATGTGAGGGGGAATAAAATATCCATGCTTATTAAACACTTCTGAAGTTAAAAAAATACGAATTTAACTTCAAAAAAATATAATTGAATGGCTTACTGGTGGCTACTGAGGTTCTCTACAAAGCTGAGCTAGAACAGCCATATCCTGTATTCGTCTTGCAATCCATCTTGTCGAAATAGCGGTGGACGCACATCACGTTTTTCGTCTGGCTCCATAGTCGCTTCCCCTTCAGCATATCTACAGCACAACAAATCACAAAAAGGAGAGAAAAAACTATAAAAAAATACATTTGTTTAAGAGCAATAACTAAGCCTCAGAAAAACTCAGAAAAACTCACAACTCAAGGAATGAGCTAATGAACTCTGCGTGTAATTACAGCTGCTTTTCCATGCGCTTTTTTTTTGTCTGCATGAGCGGTAACACAAGTAAACATCACATGACTTAATTGCTTTCGGTTTTAACTTATTGTTATTCTGCTTTTCCCTGCAATTGTGGTCTCACCAACTCAACGTGGACATACTATAGTAGTGTAATGAGCTTGCTCAGTATAGCTTCCAGAGGAAGGTAACTGTAAAAACCAAGAAAATTGAAAAGTTTGGCTGGTTGCTATAACTACAAGGGTAATGAGCTGCTAAAAATGATTTAGTGGTTGTATTTAACCTGACTGAAATTAATAATAATTTCAAATCCAAGAAAGGTTTGTGGAGATAGTACATCTATAAATTGATGAATTGATTAATACATAGTAAGTAAGATTATTTTGAAGCACTGAGAACCGACAGCTAACAAGATTTGCTATGCTAACTGGAATGACTTTTTCTTATGAGCCATAATCAAAATATTTAAATGTATATAATGTACAAGTTTGTGTATAGTACACAAATGTATGTAAAATAATTTTACAGTGAAAATCCCGCCAATAATTTCTTAGCAACTCTCCATACACGAGTCCAACCGGCTAGTGTTTCTAGCCTCCTAGTGTGAGTTCTAGAGCACGCCATAGTTTACAACTGCGTCGTAAGCTAGAGCTAACTGGTGTCCATCCATTTCTGCCATAAAAAATTTTTCGAAAAAAATCGACCCATAAGGCTTTACCCGGTGATACTGAAAAACATTGTTTGCCGCCTATAGGCGGATTTTCCCAAATCCGGTCACAATTAATGATCAGTTGTTATAACAAACTAGCTTAAAGTTTATGGAATGAAGGGAACACATGGGTGGTATTGTGTCAGTAAGAACTCAACCCACAAGCTATAAATAGTAATTCATTCCCATGATTTCCTACTCACACCATGTTGTGCTCCAGGAATGTCTTAAGTAAAAAAAAATTTTAAATATTCAGATTTTTGTTATTTGAAGTTTAAATAGTTCCCTAAGAATGAAGACCTACCAGCAAAGCCCACATGCACAGGCAGCACTTTAGTTCACTGTGTTTTTTTCCTTCAAAATATAGCATAATAAGGCATTTCTGTGTGCTTTTCTCTGATATTCAAGTTAAACTAATACAAGGGAAAGTAATGATAGGAAAAAATGTTGTAATATTGTCAAATATAGCTTGCTCTATTAATACAGGGAATAATTTATTGTCACAATACTGCATGTGCCAGTTATGATGAAATACCTACCATCAAGTTTAGCATTGTATCCAATTTTTTTTTTTTGTGCAGCAATGTTATCTAGACATTCACTATTAACACAATCATTATATCTATATTCCCTAGCCGTATATGCCCCTAGCCTCAAGTGGGTAATGGGGAAATAATGCTTATTGCTAATCTGTTTCTTTCTTGTAGACTTAGACGTAGACAGTACTACTGAATCAGTAACAGTCACCATTAGTCAACATCTTCAATTGAACTGCAGATACATGGGTGTCCCCTTACCTCATGTGATTTGGACATTCAATGGAACACTTATTAATTCTAGTACAAATTCTAATATTATGAATATTAACTCTTCGTTGGCTGGTAGTGTCTATACATCTATATTGACTTGGAGGAACATATCACATGGTGCTGAAGGACAGTATTTGTGCTCAGTTAGTAATATTGCTGGCAACATGGATAAACTATTCAATGTTCAAGTGAATAATTGTAAGGCTTCTTTTATATAAATCCTATCTTAATTGTTACTTAGTCATGTAAGGAAAAGTGTCTTTGCTATGGTTTGTAATTCAATATGGCTAAAAATTGTAGAACTGCTATTAATCATTTTAATTGCCAACACTTCTTCATTGGATTCTCGAGTTAAATTTATACACATAATGACATAAGGACACTACTTTATATATTATAATTTAAAGATATAAATGGCATATTATATAGGTATCTTTACATGATACAATTCACACGCAAAACAATTCAAACCGGTAAACAATTCAATTTCTAGGGTGATACGTGTAATGGTCGCTACACCAGAGGATTCTGTTTAGTGAAGTTTGGGACGGGGTCAAACGCGGAGCGAACACAAAAATATGGATGGGTCAAAGTACAAAATGACATACATACGTCCATACATATCTAAATAAATAAACAAACATCCCCGATTTTCAATTGTGTTACCCCTGTTTTATCAAGTACTGACCCTTCATAAAAACTAGCTAGATCGAAACTTTCTTACTAGAGCACTATGATGGCTATGTAAGAGACTGCCTGAGGTGTGTAACAGACTGCCAAAGATAGGTTACCGCCACCAGAGCTGCCTGAGTTTCACGTTTTAAGGTGGTCAATCCTGCAGGTGTTTAATCTGCTGGACCAAGCAAGAAATTACTAGGCCTTCCTCAACCATGGGTTCAATTTGGAAGAGTTCTCAGAATTTAGAGATTGATAGATTTATAATTCTTGCAGCACTCAATACAGACAACTCAGAAACTAAAAATGAACAAACTATATAATGAACTAGCTAGATGTGTTGAACATGTGAAACAGAAATATGTATACAGGAATTATAAACCACAGAGTGTGATGTGGGGAAGGTGAATGGAGTCAATAGAACAAAGGAAAGTTGAGAAAGGGTACTAATGGAGTCACAAGTTAAATTATTTGAGCAAGTTAACAAGTTAAATTAAGGAAGTAGTAAGTAAGTAATTAAAAATAGTTCTATAGTATTCACCACACCTAAACTCATGGATCCTGGGTTTTATTCCCCAGAGACAACTAAGATTATTTCACATTTTTCCTTTGGTTCTCTCTAGATCAATGTAAGTGAGAAAGCTTTAATCAAACTAGTGTTTAGTTTAAAGTAAGCAGTATTAATAATAATTCAAAAATTTGTTCACCTCTTAGATTTTCTAAAAATGTTTTTAAGTTTGATCTGCTTTAATTGCTTTAAAATGATAAATCACGTCATATAAAGGATAAAAAAAACTGATTTAAGACATTTTCTTAAATTATATAACACCATTCATTAATTGAAGGTTTTAAGTTATCCACTTTGTATAAATTAATCTGCAATTATCTTGCAACGAACCTGTTCTTATTATTATATCTTATTATTATTAAAAAATCTAAACAAGGAAATGCATATAGCTGTCAGTGTACACTTGAAGAAAAGTGGAATTTCCTGCTGTACCCATTGGCTACTTGAATTTTCTTGTATACATCTTTTTTAACGGTCATGGGCTCACGAACCAAAGTGTTTTGTGATTTTGTTACCAATTTAGTGCTACTAAAGCTAATAACAAGTAATATACTATAAAGAAGTTATTAAAGGTTTCGGATTAGATATTTCAAAGTTCTATAGTCACTGCATTCTTTTTCTTCGTCTCTGGTTTAATAATCTTTGTTTGTTATTTATGAATAAATTTTGTGTAGATACTTCAACACAACCTTCAGCAGAAACTGTTTGATTGCCATAGTATTTGTAGTATATGGACTGAATTATGTATTATACATTGCTTAGGAGTCAAAATTTTATTCCATTTTCTAGTGTTTCTTATACTGTGTATTGACACATTGTTGTAAAAGGTTAAAAATTATTTATATCAAATACAAAATTAAATGAAAAGATGAGTTGAATAAAAAACAACTTTACCAGATATTGTTAATCAGGACAATTATGCTACTATCCTATCAGGATTCTATCTACAAACTTTTTAGGGAAAATTGACCAATTTTCTACATTATATATTAAGTTAAAAATAGCAATGATATTCCTCTATAAATCAGTGAGAGTGATTAGCAAGAAATCATTTTAGAGCTAAATGCAGTCATTTCAGTGCTCAGCTTATCAGAGTACTCCACATATCATGCAAATTTTAGGGGAGAATTGAGAATATTAGGGGGAGGTGGAAACAGGTAAGTTTAGGGGATTTCCTTTCATCCCATACCACTAGATAAGATAGAGTCCTGCCTACTTATAAGTACCATAAAATCTGCTAATCAAAATTAGTGGCACAGTACTACTTTGTGAGAAAGGTTCAAGGATCATTGATTCTTTGTTGTCGTTTACAAACAGCTATGAAGCATTAGCTGCTTCATATAATTCAAAATAATATACAATACTTGTGCCTATCTTGCAGCTTTTTTTTCCAGGGCTATTATATTAATACCACAGCCTTCATGGAATATTACTATTACTTATTTTCAACCCTTTTATTTTTGCATAATTGATTTTTAGATTCATTGATTGGAGTTAGGATGTAAGGCAATTGTCCATCCATTGAAGAAAAAGGGAATTTGACAGCAGACATTTACAACTTTCTTTCATCCAATTTTTATGTGTCTGTATTGGGACTCATCAAACAGATTCCAGCTGAGTCTTGAGGTGCTATACATCAAAATAATCCACTTAGTAAAAGTGGGTTATACTGGATTGGAACTGATTCAGAAGTGCAGCAACAGATTTGCCATTTTGAATAGCTAAAACTAATAATTATCCATGAAATATAACAAAATATTAACTTGTTTTTATACTGCAGTTAATCCTGTCATGCAAAATTCAGTCCCCCCCAAAAGTGGTCTGGCCAGACAATCTGTGTGTACACCGACGGTCCCGCGGACCGTGCGTGTATAGGTGTGAGTGGTCCTAGTGGGATTGTGTGTGTTAGCACAGACAGTCCCCCTCCATCATCGATGACTTGACTAGGATTATTGGGAGTTGGTTTTGCCCTAGAATTGAATAATAGCATTAAAAAATGAATACGGAGCAAAACAAATTAAATGAATGAACAGTGAACAAATTAATAAACAGGAGAAAAGTAAATTAATGAAACAAAACATATGAATAAATAAATAATAACTAAAATAACTATATAAATAATAAATTGGCCTTAATTCAGCCAGATTAGCTTCTCAGGCAGAGTATCCAGTAGGCCAACCTTAGCTTTGACTAGGATATAATGTGAAAGAAATGAATGACTGGAGACAGTATTTTATTTAAGCAAGGGAAAATTTAAATGTTGCCTCATGTCACATAATCTAAAGATGCCCGCTCTCAGAACTTTGTATATATTATATTAAAGATTGCTCAAGATGAATTATTTACAATATCACAAGCCTGATTAAAATATTTTTAAAGAAATGCTTGATAAAACAAAGTGTTGTTAGCAATATTCTGAACATTGGACTTCAAGAGTCACTGTGTAGCTCTTTCTTTCATATTTGCAGTTTCTCTACAGTAAAGTGAATGTTTCTGATAGACTGTAAAACTCTGTCTACAAGATAACATATTTTTCAAGCTGTTTTAGTTAATTAAAACTAAAACTATTTATACAATCTGTTGTTGTTACAAGTTTCCAAAGTATAAATTAAAGCTAAAACTAAAATATATTTTAGTTAGCTCTTTCTTCCAGAAACTTAACTAAAGCGATAACTGGTTTGACTCTATATTGTAAATATTTTAATTAATAAACAGTTTCTCTCATTCACATTTTTTAACAAGTAAAAAAATGATAAAGTCAGTACTTATAAAAACAGCAAAACCATGTCATTGATGGATTATTTAAAGCCTCAGCAGGCAAAGAATCACAATCCAAGTGAAACCATTGGCTGCAATTGGTGCTATCAATCATTCCAATATTTTCCAGCTCTGGCATTCTGCAATAACAACGATTCTCAAAATCATCTTTAGCCTTGAGCTGTTGACCTTTGTTGGCCCTCAGTTTCTGTAGGAAACGTGTTCCTTCCAGATATCAGACTTTTGCAAAAGTGTCTTCTCATCATCTCAGTATCATAGTTGGATCATCTCCAAACACAAGTGAGGTTAAATATGCTGTTGCGAAGACACCACAATCATAACCACCACTCTACAGAGAAATATAATAGATTATACCATGGAGCAAACTATAATACTATTTACACATTTACCTGCATTTGTACATCCACAAAAAAAAACCTCAATTGCACTTTCTTGTGACCACATAATATTAGCTATTTGTGCCTTTGCCATGGTTGGTAAACAATTATACACACTGTCATACACCTGAATGCAACTTTTCTTTTCTATGCCAATAGTATAGAAAGAGTGATCCAATGGTTCTCAGTAGTATGAGTAACATGAACAAATTCACCACTTTCATATTTAAAACTCATGCACAATCCTAGTTCAACATCTTGGAGACCAGAAACAGAAGGAAATTGTATTTTCAACAGTTTTTGGGAAGCATTAATGAGTGAATCATTTAACATTCCAGTAGGACTTAAAATTACATCTCTGTCTAAGACAGTTGACTTTAAGCCATCAATCCAGTGCTTTGGGGGCACATACTTCTGCTTTGGTTTGTATGATTCAACGAGAACAATATCCTTCCTGAGAGGATGAACAACATTATGGCTAAATAAAACATAACCCAAATTTAAACTTACTTTGACTTGCATTGTTTTTGGCTGTATCTTCTGTTCTCAACTATCAAATTTTGGGCAAGTTCATTCTTTCGGCACAAAAAAATCTTTATTTACCAATGAACTGTAAATCATATACTATTGTTATTCCACATGAATTGTGGCATTACTATACCGGGTTTTTATATTGAGCACAGTGTCATCTTCAGATTGACTTCTCTGTCTTTTATGACCTGTACATAAGTCAATAAAAAGTAGTCTATAAAAGACAAAGTCCACTAACAAAACTCTACAAGCTATTTTACGGCACCATTGGACTATCATTGTGACATTCAGATTGAAAACACTGCAAAAACTAGGGTATTATTAAAAACAAGATAACCAATTCAACTACAGGCCAGCTATATTGAATGTAGCACACTTACCTGCTTTTGTACTTACAAACCTCATCCCTAAACAACTTTACACATCCAGTGCTTTGGTATTCCTGTCTTAGTTCTTGAGCACAACTAATTAACTGGTCTAACTGTGTCTCATCCAGATTATAGTAATTACTTTCATATTGAGTTATACATGGAGATGTAATATTGGTGCATATGCAAAAGAAAGAAACCAGTTCTATTGCAGGAACAACATAACCGAATCTAGGTTGAACTTCAGCTTTCTTGAAGGCCTCAAAATTTTCATGTAATTCAGCATTCACAATTACAAAATCAAATGCCTCTACAAAAGATGGTTCACTCATTGACTTGAGACATGCTCAGGGCATATTCATCCTGTATGCTGATATAAGGCGAGAGCTATTACAAATTTAATAAATTATATCTACATGTATAAATTAATATTAAGAATACAGCTAAATTTATTTCATCAACTTTTTCATCATCGGCTGAGCGATGCTGCTCAAACCTAGCTCCAGTTTTCCATAAACGCAGCAGGCTATCATTGTTGAGCTGATCAAGTAACACCCTAAACAAATCCTACATTTAGAGGTGATACAAATAATTAATAATTAGATATATACAATAATTTACTAAAGACAATTTTTGATCAAGCTTTAGATTAACCTTATTGGTAAAGTTAGATGCAGAAGTTTTAGCCTCATCAGATAATGCAGCAGTTGTTGAATATCAATTTTGAAAATCAACCCCTACACAATCACATAATTATAATTCTTCAACTAGCTAGCTACTACTTCAGTTGGGATTAAGTGTAATGTAATTCTATTTCAGAAAAGCTACTATAACTGGCATGCTTACTTTAGGGGTCAATGATCTTCTTGTATATAATAATGATGGCATAGAGTCATCAGAATCCAGATCACTATCAGAATCACTACAATTTGATATAGTGAAACTTTTTAGTGTTGCTGCTTTGTCTGGAGAGATGGAGATGACTGAGTTTGAACGGTATTTTTGAGTCTCCAGAATTTATTCATGGTAAAATGTAACAGTAATTTGTTTGCATCTGTCAATAATATTGCCCAATATTACATCACTGCAATTCTTACATTGTAGGGCTTCAAATGAACTGCATTTAAAGAGGAATAATATCATTGCTATTGATTTTTTTAAGTCTGTGAAGTCCACGACCAAGTGAACCCACAATTGTAAATGGACCCAACCATTTCGTATCCAGATAGTACTGGATCAAGCAAAAAAGCTCCGCTAAATCAAAAAGAGACTTATAGTAAAAAGCATTCCTGTACTGAAACATATAAAATAGGTGCAGTAGTAATAAATTAATCCTCGCCCGTTATGCTCACCACGTGGGGGGACAGTTGGTGACGGGGTCGGACCGTAATATGACGGCAATGTTGGGTCCGGCCGCACCGGATTTTACGGGGGACCAAATTTTTTGTGACAATCCCACTTACTAGTGGTGTGCTTGAGCACAAATGGCGAGCGAGCCTAAAGACTATACTATTTTTATTGAATTCTAACACTGAAGCTACTGAAAATAAGGTCCAGTTTTTAAATTTAGCATACAGGGTAAAGGGATTTCAGTGCCATAGTAACAACTCTCTGCAACTGCTTGAATTGAAGGAAAAAACAACAACCACAAAACAATACGCGTTATTTAAAAGTTTTCTTTGTGATATTCTTTAGCTAAGTAGTGGTTGTAACACACAATGCTTTGACACAGCTGGACATACACCTACACAGACTTCCTTGGCAGTAGTCTAGTGGACAATGTATTTTCAGGTAAATACTGTGCGCACGGCTTATAACTATGACAAAGAGCGCATTGACTTACCACCGCCACTAACTCGAATAGAAATGGAAGTCCCTTAAGTTGTCAAGTATTAACTGCACCCGCAAAAGAATTCAAAACGGTAAACAATTCAATTTCTAGGGTGATACGGGTACTGATCGATAAACCAGAGGATTCTGTTTAGTGCAATTTGGGACGGGGTCGAACAAATAACTAACACAAAAACGTGAGGGTCAAAGTACAAAATGACATACATACGTCCAAACATATATACAAATAAATAAACATCCCCGATTTTTTCATTTTTACCCCTGTAAGTGTCTCGCTCGCTACGCTCGCTCGCCAATTAATACTTTCTACTGAACATTATTGTATTAATTGTGACAGGCTCTAGGAAAAGGTACAACTTGGCTAAAAAATGAAAATTGATTTTATATATCAGATAAAAGTCCAAGAAATTACCTCTATTTTGAAACCAAAAGAAGCCCTTGAATGTCCTTAGTTGCTGAGTTACAACGCTTTTTTCTACTAAGGGATAGAAGTGACCGAGATAAAGCGACTTCAATGTAAACTTCCTGTTTTGAACAAAAAATCCGCGATACGTCCGTTACGTAAGGGTGTGGTTTCTAAGCTTAATCAACAAGGGGTGTGGATATTCAATTTATGTTTAAACATGCAACGGATAAAGTAAACAAGAAGTTGGGAGCGAAGAAAACGTTCTATACTTGTCGCGAAAGGTAGTATACTTGGCTAATTTCTAACGAAGAAAAAAATTGGTGAGTTTTTAAAGTAGTTTGTGTGTATTCAGCCGTTTAGCTATCCAGGTAAATAAGTCAAGTTAAGGCCGTTTCTCATAAGTCAGTTAGGCTTTTTCCTGAGTTAGCTTTAAGTGTATAATGAGTTATAGTCTTTGAATTACATTTTGTTGTTGTTGTTTTTAATTGGAGAGCGAGCGTAGCCAGCGAGACACTTACAGGGGTGACACAATTAAAAATCGGGGATGTTTGTTTATTTATTTGTATACTGTATAACACTATTTATTGGCTGGGGAATTAATTTGGTGAGTTTAGCGATTTCAGGAAGCCCGCTAAGTTATTGTTCCGCTAAGTAGTTTTGATAACCTTTGACCTCCATGTGGTCGGTGGATTTCCTGTAGTTACTAGCTAGCTACAGTTATTTCAAAAAGACCACCAACCAGCCACTACTCCCCAGGCCTAGATGCAGCCAACAAGTCTGGGTACTCTCTGCAACCACTATAGCAAAAAAAAAAAAAAAAGAAAGAGAAAAGGCACCTATCAGACCTACTCTGATGAATTAAGAGCAATGATTGGAAGATATGCAGCAGAAAGTGTTTTGCTGTTACCAATGTAAAAAAATATTTCGTTTTGGAAAATGTATTAAAACCAAAATATTTACCCGCCAATATGTATGGACATACATAAGGCATTTTTGTACTTTGACCCTCTCGTTTTTGTGTTAGTTCGGTTGTCGACCCGTCCCAAACTTCACTCAGAATCCTCTGTTTATCGATCAGTACCCGTATCACCCTAGAAATTGAATTGTTTACCTTTTTGAATTCTTTTACTGGTGCAGTTAAAACGTGAAAACTTACAGGACTTCCATTTCTATTCGAGTTAGTAGCTGTGGTAAGTCAATGCGCTTTTGTCATGGTTATAAGCCATGCGCAACAGTATTTACTTGAAAATACATTGTCCACTAGACTACCGAAGGTAAGTCTGTGTAGATGCATGTCCAGTTGTGTCAAAGCATTGTGTGTTACAATCACTACTTAGCTAAAGAAAATCACAAAGAAAACTTTTAAATAACGTGTATTGTTTTGTTGTTGTTTTTTTCCCTTCAATTCAAGCAGTTGCAGAGAGTTGTTACTATGGCACTGAAATATCTTTACTGTGTATGCGAAATTTAAAAACTGGACCTTATTTTCAGTAGCTTCAGTGTTAGAAGTCAAAATCATTCATATAAAAATAGAATAGTCTTTAGGCTCGCTCGTCATTTGTGCTCAAGCACATCACTAGTTTTTTATCTACATTATGCTTATTACTAATTGGCGAGTGAGCGTAGGGAGCGAGACACTTACAGGGGTAACACAATTGAAAATCAGGGATGTTTGTTTATTTATATGTATGGACGTACGTATGTCATTTTGTACTTTGACCCTCCATATTTTTGTGTTCGCTTTGCGTTCGTCTCCGTCCCAAACTTCACTAAACAGAATCCTCCGGTTTAGTGACCATTACCCGTATCACCTTAGAAATTGAATTGTTTACCGCTTTGAATTGTTTTTCTTTGAATTGTTTTGCGGGTGCAGTTAAAACTCAAAAACTTACGGGAGCTCCATTTCTATTCGAGTTAGTGGCAGTGGTAAGTTAATACGCTATTTGTCACATTTATAGGCCCTATGCAGCGTATTTACTTGAAAATTCATTGACCACTAGTTGCGGGAGTGGCATTGAATCCCCTTTACCACAAACGTAATTTATAAACTCGAGTAGCTTAAGTGTTAGTTGTTAAAATCAATCATTTAACAATAGTGTAGTTTAAGGCTCGCTCACCATTTTTGCTCACCACTAGTTATTTCAATGTACCACACACTTTGTGCAGTTATTTTATATAAAGATTCTGGTTAAAACAGAAGAGGCCTAAATTGTCAGATAAAATTTATATACACATATTTTTTTTAAGTTGGTATATCTAATTTCAAGCCATGGCACACAGATTACCTCAAGAATAAGCTATCTATAGAAGTAAGAATAATATGGCGTGGCTTATTGCAGAAACTTTAGTTAATAGAATGAAGCACCAAATGTGCAACCCTCAGCGCTATTAAATGCTACCTCTATTACAATTTATAATCTCCTTCCAAAAGTGCAAGGAATCCGTTAGCTATTTTAATGAGGCATCAAAATAGCTCGACCAATAAAAATGGTACATGGAAACACATTCTTCATAAGAGAAGAAGCTAAACAAGCCAGAAACACACACCGATATACATTTTCAACTTGAAACTTCACTAGAACCCCATTAACTTCCCTGAGCATAAAGCAAACCACAAAATATTTGTAGACGTCATTATAACGTGACGCTCAGGGCGTTGCCCATAAAAGCTGGTCTACCTACGTACGCAGAGCTGAAAGCTTGGCATTTTCTTAACGATTAGCCCGAAATTAATAAAGTTGCCCTATAAAATCTGATTAAGTTCATACTGTTAATTGTCAGTAATCTCCAATATCAGATCGTGTGGGTCTGGCCTCTAGTGAGAGAGAGAAGAAGGAGAGAAGGTAAAGAGAAGACGAAGAATAAGACAGAGACTTATGAACTCATTAGTATTATGTATTAAGAAATCGATCGATCTTTTATCGATATGTACGCACGCCGCGTTGTGCCCAGTTTTCCTATAGACGGTCACATATATAAAACCAGTCTGGGCATGCTCAATGAAAGTCTGGTGACACAGGAAAGGAATGATGCAATGGGAAGTGGGAGATAAATGGAATAAGTAATTAGCTAGTACATAACAACAGAATAATAAGGCATGCTAATAATCTAATAATAATGTGATGTGTTTAGTGTTTCTAGTGGGAGTGTTTAGGGGTGTGGTTTATAGGAATGTGGTAGGTATTCTGCCACATCTCCCCCTCCTTTGAAAATTGAAGTGTGGGGTGATGGAGATGGAGTGACGTCTACGCTGAGGAAGGAGGAATGGTTGCAGGGATGTGCTGCTGCTGCTGGTCTTCTTGGGAAGGCCAAGATTGTATGGACCAGGGAGTCTGCAACTGAATTTGCTGAACCTTTCACATAACATAACTCAAAGTTATAGTCTGCCAATGTCTGCTTCCATCTGCATAGATGTGCTGAAGGAGGCTGGCCATCAATAATGTCAGTCAGGGCACTGTGATCAGTGAATGCCTTGAAAAATTGTCCAGATTGGTAGAAATGGAAATGAGTGATGGTTGACAGGAGGGCAAGGGCATAACAGAATAATTATTTTCCCTTGAGAGTAGTTGCGGGGAGTAAAATGCGCATGTGATCCAAGTAGAGTCTCTATAAACACAGAGAGATCCACCAACCCCACTGTAGGAAGCATCTGTAAAAACACTCAAAGCATCATTAGCATTAGGAATAATCAGGGAAGTATGGGATGATACAGAACTAATAATATAATTAAAAGCAATCATAAAGTTGTTATCATAGTGTAATTTGTCTGGGCTGTTCTTAGTCAGGTAAGAATTTAAGACAGCAGTGTAGTGTGATAAGGCGGGAATAAAACAAGAATAGAAAGTGATGAGCCCAAGAAATGATTTGAGAGAAGATTTGGTGGAAGGGATAACATAGTTTGAGATGTGCGCGATTCTTGCACCTGGGATGGAGAGTTTGCCATAGCCAACATGGAAGCCAAGGAAGTCAAATGACCTGAAACACCTGGATCATTTAGATTGCTTCACTGTGAGGCCTGCTCCAGCAAGCCTGGAAAGAACAGAAGTAATGTGGGAAAGATGTTCTGTAAAGGAAGTAGAAAAGATGATTACATCATCAATATAAGGGAGTGAGAATGTCCAGGCCTCTCAAGACTGCTGTTGGAAAGTGCTGGGAGCATTTGTTAGGCCAAAAGGCATAACTTTGTACTGAAATTTCCCTGAAGACAGGTGAAAGCAGTCAATTCTTTAAGCCATGGGCACCTGATGGAAACCTTTTAATAGGTCCATCTTAGAAAGGAAAGTTGCATTCCCTAGCTGGGCCAAGATGTCATCGATGGATGGCATGGTGAAAGGATCATGAATGGTAATACTGTTAAGTTTTCTGAAGTCGATCACAATTCTGATGCCACCATGTTTTCTTCTTGACGGGCATAGGTGGACTTGACCACTCAGATGAAGGTTCTATAATGCAGAGATATAGCAAATTCTCAATCTCTAGCCTAATGGCTTCTTGGTATGCAAGAGGGATGGTGTAGAGACCAAATGGGTGTTGTGGATGTAATAGAGTGATGGACAAGTGACGTGATGCCTGGTGTGTCTGAGAAAACTGATGGAAATGAATCCAGGACACACTGTAGCTGCTGTTGCTGTTGAAGTGACAAGTCAACTGGTTGGGGTGCATTATTAGGGGGTTGAAATTCATCCTGTACATGTTCATCAGGCACAATAAGGCATCTGTGAACAGGCAAAACTTTTTTAAGCTGTGAAAGATGTACTACTTTGGGTTTAACTTTCTTTCCCTGGGGAACAATGGAACAGTTTACGGGGGGCAACAATTGGGAGATGGTGTAAGGACCGTCCCAGGAGGCATCCAAACATTTGTTGATGCCTGGAGCTCTTTTATAAACAAGATCACCAATGTTAAAGTTAGCAGCAAGTGAGGCTTCTTCTTTGGATAGTCTGTGAGAAGGGAGTTTGGCCAAAAGAGACTTTTTTACAAAGTGTGTTTGGCATGAAAGCATGTTGTCAAGGTCATGGATGAATTGAGGGAGGTTAATGGAAGTAAATGAGGGAGAACCTTAGGAAAAGAAGCTAATGGGGTGTATAAAGCCATGGCTGGAGTGAGGAAGACTTCTGGCAAAGTAAAGAATGAGGTCAAAGACAATAGGCCAATCATGTTTTTGTGAGATGCATTTTGAAATCATATCTTTTAGTGTGGAGTGGAATCTTTCAAGGCGTCCATTGGACTGTGGATGGTAAGGTGATGTACGGATGGATGAGATGTTGAAACACTTTTTGAGGTGTGAAAGAGTGAGAGACATGAAATTGGAACCTTGATCTGTGAGAATGACAAGGGGTGGACCCAAAATAGAAATTAGATAGAATGGCTTTAGAGGTGTCTTCAGAAGTGTATGATTTGAGGGGAATGGTGAATGCAAAACCCGAAGCTGGCTCAAGTAAAGTGAGTATGAATCTGTATTTGTGTTTAGAGGTGGGAAGATGTCCAACTATATCTAGAGCAAGTTTCTCTCCCCTCTCTGAGATGATTTCTGGCTCCAACATGGGTACTTTTGGGGCACCAGATTTATTAAAACGTGTGCACTTGTCACATGACTGAACGTGTCTTCTAATGTCTGAAACAAGGTTTAGCCACGTGAAATATTTATGGACCAGGGACCTGATGGTGTTCAGACCACCATGCCCAAGGCCTTCATGTGCAGCAATGAGAACTTTATCCCTGAGTGGTTTGGGAACTACAAGGGCATGTGAAACAGAGTGTTGATTGGAAGTGAGACACATGAACAAATTGTCAACAACAAAGAAATGCTTGTCTCCATTCTTAGCATGATCCCAAAGGGGGGGCTAATGTTTCATTCTCATGTTATAGTTGAACAAACTTGTCTCTGGTTATGCCATCAAAGTTGAGAGTAGTTATGGAAGTGAGGGTGAGTAAAATGGTGGATGAATATGGAACAATGGCATCAAATGCTGATTGAGTGTCAGCAGAGTCACAGTCAACTGGCTCACTAATGTCGTTTAATGACAGAGGAGTGGCACCTTCATCAGTAGTGTGCAATGTCTCAGCAACATGGGTTGCAATATCAGATTTTGCCTGCATGGCACGGGTAACCGTTAGGACAGGTGCGGGCTCGAATTTGATGTGATTGATGAGAGAAATGATGTTATCTTTTCCAAGGTCTAGGCCTAGGAGAACAGTTCTAGGGGGTAATCTGGAATCAACTGCAAGTTGGCAGATACCACTAAGAGTAGGGAGTACTACTGGAAGTTCAAAGACTGGGACTGATTTGGCAACTTGTGAAATGCTTGAATAGATGCAAACTTAACAGGAGTGTAATCAATGCATACCCTCCAACTTTTCCAAAGGAGCTTCAGGGACCATAGCCACGCCCGCCACTAATTAAATAAATAAGTACGATTAAGACTAATAAATAGGTGTAGCATTTAAATTATATTGGATTTTTGAAAGTTTAAAAAAATTTCTGTGGAAAAGAATAATGAATTTTTTCATTATCAAGTGCTTACTCAATGAGCAGAGATATTGCATGGAACTTTATTCTAGTTCATCTAAGTTTTACGATAGTTGTATACAACTACCTCAAACCTTGGAAGAGATTTACATTTGATGTATAAAAATATTTATCCAACATTTTTCCCTACACTAAATGACTGTTCATTGTAATAGTAAATTACTGTTGCTTTTGTTTATGTATTTATTTTATAGTCATTATTATACAAAGTTTGTTGTGCTAGCTAGAAAGTAGTAAATAACTACTACTTTATTACTGCTTTTACCTTTAGCCCTTAAGTACATGAGCAATTAAAAAAAAAAAAAAAGCAAGGTTTGTAATATTATTTGTTGCAGGCCAATAAAGTTAGGGAAAAGTAAACAATAAATATCAGAATACTCAGAAACAACTAAAGATTATTAATATTGAATTGTATAAAATTGTTACTGGCCCCCTTAATTAAATTAATTAATCTAAAATATTCCGATTTTTTTTACATTCTAATATTTATCTCGATAAACACTGCCTAGATTTAGTAACTAATAATATCATTGTAAGAACTTCCAGGTCCAGTAAACCCAAATACAATTTCTACAACATCTTCTTCGCCTACTTCACTACTGCTGGAGCAAGAAAGCGTTGGATATTCCCGTTCGCCAGTAATAAGGCTAAGAACCTCAGCAGCGGTATGCTGTTTCTTGGACATTTTTTTTTTAATGGGAAAAAAAAATTCTGATCTAATTATACATATAGTAAAAAAATCAAAAGGGCCTTAGAAGCACGGGCGACAAGATGGTAATATTGAAATAAAGCTACTATTTGAAATTGCGCTGAAAAATGTGTATTTAAAGTTACAAAATCGGTTGGCTATGTACTTAAGGGACCAAGGAATTGTTGAGGCCAGCTAAAATCAAAATGGCATTGCCTTCTGGCTTTTTTAAGCTTAGGAGGAACGCAATCACTCATGTCAACCTCTACTATAACCGTGAATCTACTCCTGCATTTGTGATACTGACGATCTTTTTCCATTTCGCGTAGAGACACCCTTTACCTTTTGCCGGTTAAAGTAACTTTCCGGGACAAATAGTAGTCTCTTCCAGGACCGGGGACAAAGTTAACAAATCCGGGACGGTCCCAGACATTTCGGGACGGTTGGAGCCTATGTCAATGTAAATAAAGTCGTCTGATATGAATGAAATCTTTGCTCCGGAATCAATAATAATGGGTGCGTGTATGCCGTTAATAGTACCATCTGTGACTAAGTCTTCATCAAAACTCTTGATAGGGGTGGGCAAGGTATCACAAGAGGAAACAGTAGGTAAGGTTGGAGCAGGTAGTGACTTGTTAAGTTCAACCTTCCTGACTGGTCTGGCATTGGTTCTGGTACTGGAACGAGTCGATTTTGGGTGGGTGTGGTGGATGAAGATGAGGTGGAGTTGCTGGGTGGGTGTGACAGAGTGGGAGTGATAGTGCAGTTGTTAGCATAATGGCCAATACTGTTACACTTAAAGCAAGTGACTGTGCTAAGGTCACGCCTAGGTAGAGAGTTGGGGCGATACTGAGAGATGTTATGGTGGGAGGTGTGAGAATGGGAAGAGTGTGAATGAAGGGTGGGAGAATGAGTGATAGGTGAGGTGAGCAAGGGTGGCTTGGAGTAAGGAGGTTGCCTGGAATTGAGATGTCTAGTCAGAATGTGAACTGTAGTCTTGAGGCTTGTTGTGATGGAACTTAGAAGGATATGACTTGCCATGAGAAATTAATGTAGACACACACCAAGTGTTACATTGGTTGCACAAGGTTTGTTAAGCAGGACGTCTCTGTGCTCTTGAGGTAAACCTGCCAAAAGGCCAATAGTGGCAAAAACATTGGACATATCTTCTATGAGTTAATCTGAACAATTGACTAGAAATGATAGGCTATCAAGAATAATTTGGAACTTGTAACGCCAGTTATTGTACCATTGGAGTAAGGTTTTTTGACCGCCAGTTCTAAACTTGAGGGAAAATAAATTCAAACATTCCGAGACAGAATAACCTCCAATGTTAAGTAACACTATCTTCATGTTGTCATATGAGGTGCAAATGGCTACTTTATTATAGTAGGCCTCCTTATAAAATCCAGATAAGACTGAGGGCAAATAGGTAATCCACCTATGCTGTGGAATGGTTCTAGCACTCAATTCGAATTCGAACCGGTGGAGAAAAACAAAAATGTCTTCTCCCTTCGTCATCTTGCCAATGGCAGAAGAGAGGGATTCAGGTTTGTCAAGAGGTATTGGAGTTGGGGCTGCAGGTTGAGACTGCTTTGAAAGCAACTGGGCAAACATGAACATAGTGGGGTCAATGTCTGCAGCTTTAGCCTTGTCGGAGATAGATTTGATTAAACGGGTTGGATCATCACCAGGTTTGTCACAGGATGTGGCTAAGGGTGAGGCATCTTTAGATTGAACAGAATCAAGAGGAACAGTGGTAGTGGTAGAAGAAAAGGATTCATTGGAAGAGGAAAAGCCGGAAATGACATAATGGGCAGATAATAATGAGGGGACTGAACTGCCATTGCTAGAGCTTTGGCTTTTGGCGCCTGGTGTACATAGTAGATAAATGATACACTGATAAACTAATAACACAATATTACAACGTCCGAGCACAATACAGAATGCAACAACAACAATGCACTAATAGAAACTAATAACTTGCACTCAAGAAGCAGAAGAGCTGAAGGATGTAGATGCTGAGGAAGAAACTCAATGAAGTACCAGGTGAAGGCTGCTGGAGGTAGACTGGGAAATCCAGAGAAAGCAAAGCACACAATATTGGCAAGGGTTCGTACAAGTGACCACTTGATCGAGATTGGAACGGCAGGGAAGACTGATGTAGAATAAGCAGGAACAGACTGCTGAACTGAAGAGAAATGAGTTGTGGTGGAAACCCTCTACGTCTGGAGTCAGGGACTGTTTAGTTATGGAGCGTCGCAAGTACAAAACAATAGAATAATAAGGCTTGCTAATAATCTAATAATAATGTGATGTGTTTAGTGTTTCTAGTGGGAGTGTTCAAGGGTGTGGTTTATAGGAATGTGGTAGGTATTCTACCACAGAGAGAACCCATTGCTAAGTGTATTGCTACATAAGTGTATTAATAATTAAATTGGAGCACCATTATAAGCCATTTGAATGCTACACATATGAGAGCCCCACACACTGAATTGTAGAAAGTGTGTCTCGCCCTATTTAACTAAACTAGTGGTGCGCTCGAATATCGCAAATGCATGGCGAGTGAGCATACTCTTTTTACTGAAAAATAGGACAGAAATTAGATCTAACTGATTAGGCATGAAGAGTTAACAATAACAGAATTACCTGAATAAACTTAGAAAGCAGTGGCAAAGAAGCGCAACTTGACAAAGACTTCACAATTATTTCAAGAAGAGAGTAGCTATAAACGTTTTGGTTGAAACAGAGTTGCGTAAGGCAGTGCAGCAGGATTCTCCGCGCTCGTTAATTGAATAATACTGGAACTGTGAACGCTTTACCTAACTTACGTAATTAGAAGCTAGGGCTAAAACAGAAGTCTCACGTACACCATAAACAGATAAACTAGTGATGTGCTTGAGCACAAATGGCGAGCGAGCCTAAAGACTATACTATTTTTATATGGATGATTTTGACTTCTAACACTGAAGCTACTGAAAATAAGGTCCAGTTTTTTAATTTAGCATACAAGGTAAAGGGATTTCAGTGCCATAGTAGCAACTCTCTGCAACTGCTTGGAAGGAAAACAAAAAAAACAAAACAATACACGTTATTTAAAAGTTTTCTTTGTGATATTCTTTAGCTAAGTAGTGGTTGTAATACACAATGCTTTGACACAACTGGACATGCACCTACACAGACTTACCTTCGCAGTAGTCTAGTGGACAATGTGTTTTCAAGTAAATACTGTTGCGCAAGGCTTATAACCATGACAAAGAGCGCATTGACTTACCACCGCCACTAACTCGAATAGAAATGGAAGTCCCTTAAGTTTTCAAGTTTGAACTGCACCCACAAAAGAATTCAAAACGGTAAACAATTCAATTTCTAGGGTGATACGGGTACTGATCGATAAACCAGAGGATTCTGTTTAGTGCAATTTGGGACGGGGTCGACCACATAACTAACACAAAAACGCGAGGGTCAAAGTACAAAATGACATTCATACGTCCATACATATATACAAATAAATAAATAAATAAACATCCCCGATTTTCGATTGTGTTACCCCTGTAAGTGTCTCGCTCGCTACGCTCGCTCGCCAATAAACTAGTGATGTGCTCTAATAGCACAAAATAGCGAAGCGAGCGATGCATGTTACCTGTAATTCCAGCTATTCCATGCATGCTTTGTGTGGCTACAAAATACTGTCAGATTCTTTACTTTGCTACCTGTTTCTGTTTAGTTTTAGCTCTCCTGCTCCTTGCCCTGTCTTTTTCATTTCTTATCGCTCTCCTTACTAATTTTTCTTCAGGAGTTTCTAACGCCCTCAAAGCTCTTGATCGAGCGTTTCTAACGTTTTGTCTACTGGGCATCGCTACTTCGTACGGCGGGTAAACAAAACAAAATGTTGCTAAGAAGGTTACCCGGCCCGCGCAAACGCAACGCGTAGGAGAAAGGGTACACGCGTATGCCCATGCAAGAACAAAAACAATTTCTAGACCTAAATATATATATATATCGCGAACTCATTCGAGAGTCAGCTTCGCTCGCTCGCTCGCTTCGCTGAATAAATATAGCGAAATCTCGATTGCGTTAACCCTGATAGTGTCTCGCTCCCTTAGCTAGCTTGCCAACTAATGAAAGGTGGAGAGCCTTAGCACTTATACAGTAGATCACACCATAGCTAATACTATCTGTCTATTCTGGCTAAGGTAAATATCTTTGCAATTTAACCTAATTCTGCATAGAAGTAAGTTAAATTTTACTTTTGTGTAGAAATAGAATATAGAAAATGTGTACCAGTGGTGCATTTGCTTCCAAAAGGAAAAAATATATGAGCTTGATCAATAAATAACAAATCTGAGTGATTGTTTCCTGCGAATTATCACTCATTTAATTTTTCTGAGAATTGACATGTCTAATTACTATTCTATGTACTTCAATTTTCTTTTACCTGTTTAGCTGTTGTGTTTGCAAATAATGGCTACTAAGTCATCTCCAATCACATGTTTGATTATTCTGATGCTTGAGTGTACTGTTGGATTGATGCAATCAAGTGAGTCTTACAAATACATGGCTTATTATAGCATAGGCTAAGCATGCACTATGTACTTTTTTAATTGGAGAATTAGACTCAAAATAATTATTTGCTAACTTAACTGAATATTGTGCATTATTTAGTGAAAGTGCATGATGAGAAATCACATTGTATAACATGATAAACTTATCTTAATAGCCACAGGTTGCATATTATTTGACTTAAGTGCAAGTGTCAATAAAGAAGAATAGGTTCTATAATAATAATTGATGAGTGTGATTAAAATACATATATTTTACATTGCAGTAAAAATTATTTTTGGCGCTTGTTATTATTATTATAATTATCATTATTTTTACTGGATAATATTTACATGCTTTAATTCCTATAATTTTTCACAGTTCGTTCTCAGCAGTGTGAACGCAATGCCACATTGTCAGTACCATATGGTACAGTCTCTTTAGGAGTTGTCAACACTACAGCTCCATTTTGTTTTACATGCGGTGGTAATGTAGCCACATTCAGACTAGCTGGAGTAATGCTGACAAATACTGAAGATTATTTCGTGAACACGTCCATCAATGCACTTGTGATAAACAATTGGACTAGTCTGATGTTCAGTCCACTGCAGTCAATCACTGTGGTATGTGTTAGTGTTGATGTTGGTAATCCTACTTATGCTGGGACCTTCTTCTCTGTGCGTAAGTTACTATTCAAATTATTGTAGATTGCGGAGTGAAATAGGTAAATAAAGAAGCCATTTGTAGTATTGTTGATAAGGAATAGAATAAATTTGTTCTTGAAAGTAACTGAGTTCAAGTTATGTCCAATGGGTAATGATTGGCACTTGAAGTGTATAGTTTTTTTGTAATGTCTTTAAATATTTGAGTTTATCAATTTATTAATAAGTTAGATATGTGCACTTAATGTTCAATGGTTTTGTTAGTAAGTTGTCATTAATGTTTATACAAAACTTTTGTACATTGTGTAGCTGGAGGACCACTAGTATTATCACCATTGACATCATATTATAATGAAAGTTCTGTCGTTTCAGTATCTTGCGTAAATCAAAATTCTTTTTTTCGAGGCAGTCCTCAGTGGAATGCTCCAGATGACAGTAACATTGATAGCACTAGAACTCAAGTAATAGCATATTTTATGATTCCTAATGTCACCAGACACCAGGCGGGAACCTACACTTGTTATGTTCCAGGAGTACCTCAAGTTCCTGTCGCATACTTTGAGTTGATAGTAAATTGTAAGTTCAAAACGGTCCTATTATTTTGTCATGCATATAAACTAAATGAGTACATATATATATATATGTCATATATATGTATATATGTGACCGTCTACAGGAAAATCGGGCACAACACGGCCCCGACGAAAAATAATGTTTTTTGCGTCGTAGCTTTAGCCATTACCGCTATATATCACCTAACCGTTCCCTTCGTTAGGCTTATTTGATACAATTTTAAGAACTAAATCGATCTTTTTGCGACGTCTGCGCATGCCGCGTTGTGCCCGATTTTCCCATAGACGGTCACATATATACGTAGTACATGAGTCAGAGTGTGATATGGCAAAATATTTTAATGAGTAGGCTAATTTATTTTCACAAGCCAGAGGTTAGTGAAAATAAAACTTGAGAGTGAAATATTTTGCCATATCACTGTGAAGAGTGTAATAAGTGGTTTATTCTACACAAGATATTTTCACTGCTGTAGTTCGTATTATATAGAACCGTAAATAAGGGTGTAAAGTGGGCTCTAGGGGCTCTTTAAACCCCCATCTGTTATTATAACAGCTGCTCTAACCCAGTTGGGCAGGCTACACCAAAGGAAAATAGCTGTAATAACCTAGAAAAAAAAACTGGTAAGCTTGGTTGCTATAACTACTATATAGTATGTCCAAGTTGAGTTGGCAGCATAAAACTTTTAATAACTTTGAATGGAAGCAGCTACTCATCAGGGGAATTGCACCATTAGAAAGCTCACACAAAAGTGGTCCAAACACTTTCCACAAAAATGTGTTGAGTAGTCTGGAAAGTGCTATTCAAAATCTCAGTACAAAAGTCTATGGCAATAAAAAAAATCACAGCTTTCCCGATGTACATGCACCTAAATTTAGTCACGCGCCCGCCCCCAGTCTATCTTGTGTTTATCCGTTGCTACATGAGATGGCAAGGAGAAAACAAAGAAGTGCCTCATTTTGATTACTGTGCTTCTAGATTTTTTACGTTGTTTTACTACTGATATTAAGTGCGCAGTAGTCTTGCTGGTTGGATGTGAACCACATTAGCCTACGGAAGAGGTAAGTGTGTAGTCAGAACTTGGCATATAGCTTGATATATCAACTTAGCTTATATAGGTTATGTTGTACATAAATAGCGTAGATAGAGTCTTAAAGCTGTGTGCAGTATATTTGAAGCATATTTATTTAGCAGAGCTAAAGCTTGGCATATAGCTTGATCTATCAACTTAGCTTGTATAGGTTATGTTGTACATAAATAGCGTAGGTAGAGTCTTAAAGCTGTGTGCAGTATATCCGATTACTGGCCCAATACGCAATTTTGCGTACCTCCGTATTTTGTCCCCGAAAGGCTAGGATTACAACTGGTTAAAAGAAAAAGACAATAAATATACAAAAAGTTCAGGCTACACCGTCCAGGGAGGGGGGTATGGTGGGGAGACGGTGGAGCCACAGCGATGCATTGCCCCGCCATAAAGCAATTGCCAAATACGCAATTCTGCGTACAAGAAAGGGGGTAATAACTATCTGCCTACAGCTGCATACCTGAATCTACCAGTTATCTATCATTGCATCTCAGGTTTGTAATGTAGTATAGCTATCTGTACAGCATATCTACAAGTGTGGTTACAATATAAAATTTATCAGATAAACCTTGCTACAAAACACTTCAAGTTTATCAAATATTCTCATATAAAATTTTATAACAAGAACTATAATTCATGATTATTTGATACTTTGAGTTATGCTGCAATGATAGCTTAAGTCTTCTGGAGAAGTTTATTGATTCTACTGTGGATTCAGGACTCCAAAGATGCAGGAAACACAAGAGTATCTCCAATTTCCAAGCTGATCCATAACTTTGGAATATTAGTAGTATTGTAAAGTTCATAATATACCTGGAATATATAAAAAGAACACAAGAATGTCACAGAGTGACTTATTAATGAATTAAAGTCGATATCATTGGCTAGATTTGGATGTTTTCATTCTTACTAATATAAATCTGAAAATGGCGTATGTTTTGTTTCCTAACAATTCACCTTTATAAGTTGCTGTTAGTGTCCATTCTTGCGTCATTCATAACCTTTACTCAAATCTCTGAACTTGTCTTCTATTGTAAGCTCATAACTAGCGTAGTGAAACTAAGCAACGCGAAGTGGCACCCCAAGGACGCTACGAGAAACCAAAAATTTTCGTAGCCTTAGGCGTCCTCCCATCCACTGTCGAAAACTGGAGCGCGCAGGACTTTCAATCCATTGAGCAATAGCAAGAGCAAGCTTTTACCAGTGGCTGATCAATAGAAACTTTATGTCCAGGACCGATTGTTTCTCCGCTACAAAGTCAGAAAGTTGCTTCTCCAGTAAGGGTTACTTCCGGCGAAAAAAAATACGGCGGCTCGGGGCACCGCGGTTAAGTAATAATTCGGCCGGTAATCGGATATTTGGAGCATATTTATTTAGCAGAGCTAAAGCTAGAGTTTTAAAGGTGTGTGCAGTTTACTCTATTGAGCAATAGGATAATAGCACGTGATTGTATGAGCTAAACACACTCTATACACTCTATAGTAAACTAGAGGGTAGGTAATAGCAAAATTAATACAAAATATATATTAAAAAGCTATTTCAATGATAAAGAATTTCCGGTTATGTTATTCCACTTAGTTTTTTCTATGATTTATTTCCTTTATTCTACTCTTAAACAAGTTGCGGTAAGGATCCCCTTTCAGAATGTCAACACCACCATAGCTATGCTCAAGACCGATTTGTAAACATCATTCCTGTTTTTCTAACTTGTATTTGTTGTTACTTGTATATATTACGTAAAAACATATTCTTTAATATTAATTTTTTTAATCATATGTTTCATGTGCACACAATAATGTTCATAAGCAGCAGTGATTATTTACTCACAAGCCATCTACCAGCATGGTATAGCCAGTTGGCTGTTTCACCACCACAATGCTTGATCAATATTGAAGGACAGAGAGGAGAGCTCAATCTGAATCTTCTGAATCATCCGAAGAGAGGTCATCTTCAGATTCCAGTTCTGACTCCATGTCCCTTTCCGTTGATATGTGATGAACTCTTCCACAAGGTCCAGTTGCAGTCCATCAATTTCCCAGTAGTGATCTTCAGTCTTTGTTTGTACGTGGGCTATGTATGAGTGACTTCCACCACATTGGTGTGACTACATCAAAACCTACATGAGTCAGCCATTCCATTTCATATAGAGTAAACAGAGTGTTATGAGTTTTGATATATCCTTTAATTTGCGACCATGCCATTTCTATAGAATGAAGTTCACTGTGATCAGCTGGGAGGCATACAACTTCATGGCCAACAGATTTAGCTAATTGATCCACTGAATATTCAGGATGAGGTGGCCGACTTCTCTTGACAATAGTCCAGACATTTTTTTTAGACATTATTTTGTTAGGATACAAAATGTTTTTTTGGTTAAGCCATTCCACCATCTTCTTCTTTGTCCAACTTTTGACTGGATATTTGCTTTGACGGCAGTGATATGAAGCATTGCCCATGACAATAAGGCTACTTCTCAAAACAATTAGATGTCATTTCTTCATGATAGTCACCTACATGACATTATATTGTATATATGGTTGGTGGCTAAATAATTGTTATTAAAAGAAAAGATGGTGTTTTCCCTGATTTATTTCCGGATTTAAACACAAGGGCACAGTTAGGCACCCACCCAGTATCTGATTCTGCATATAGAATAATTAATTGAGAACCCATAGTGATAAGTTCACATTTATTTATTTATTTATTGACTTATTTTATTATTGACTTATTTCTTGCATCTTACCTCTACCAGAAGGACAATGGACACCACCAATAGTGTCACCAGTTACTGTGTCTTGCTCCACCCATGTTACAAGCTTCTTTTGTTCATACAGGTGATGAATTTTACGACTAGCAGCATACTGATCAAAGTCATCCACTAAGATTCTTTGTCTTGATCTTCATATTATCGTTTTTGTGGGGATGCAAATGAAGGTGTGGACTTGCAAGTTTTTCAGATACTATTCATTGCACAGTATGTCTTGATATATCTGAAATTTTTGTTTGACATATTATTTAAATTATATGTGAGGGGGAATAAAATATCCATGCTTATTAAACACTTTTGAAGTTAAAAAAATATGAATTTAACTTCAAAAAAATATAATTGAATGGCTTACTGGGGGCTACTAAGGTTCTCTACAAAGCTGAGCTAGAACAGCTGTATCCTTTCTTCGTCTTGCAATCAACCTTGTCGAAATAGCGGTGGACGCTCATCACGTTTTTCGTCTGGCTTACTTGGGGCTACTAAGGTTCTCTACAAAGCTGAGCTAGAACAGCTGTATCCTTTCTTCGTCTTGCAATCAACATTGTCGAAATAGCAGTGGACGCTCATCACGTTTTTCGTCTGGCTCCATAGTCGCTTCCCCTTCAGCATATCTACAGCACAACAAATCATGACTAATACTGTAGTTTTTTATGCATGCTCGCTTAATATTTTGCGGTCAAGCACACCACTAGTTTTATATAGTTTGTTTAATTATAAATAACTATGTATGTTTAGATATTCATGCAGACGGTCATGTTTTGGAACATGTTGAGACTACAATTTATGGAACACTCACTTTGAATTTCAGTTACATTGGATTGCCTGCACCCAATATAACCTGGACACTCAATGGAATGCCTCTCGATGCTATCTCTTATAATGGTCTTACCTTCAACTCTTCTATGACTGGTGATGTCGATACATCTATTCTGACTTGGTATAATGTACCTGATAACGCTGGAGGAAGATACTCTTGCAAAATTACTAACATTGTTGGCTCCATTCACAAAGTATTTAATGTTGCAGTAAAATGTAAGATAGATTTTGTGGAATTCATAGTTGCCTGTATTGTTTATGATATTTTATAATATTGTGTGATAGCATTGAACCTTACCATATGGAGTCTGTCATCCAATGCTATTAACATCACTTGGTTCACTCCTCAGACAGTCTATGGCTTTATTAGTGGTTATAGAATTTATGTTTACAATTTGGGCACTAATGAAGTGGAATACAGTACAAAAACAAAAGCCATAACTCACTATTTTATTAATGATGATAACGTCTTTAGACCAAGTACAAAATACAGGTAACTAATATTGATGCTCAAATTGTGTTATTTGTTTGAATGCAATTTATCTTCTTTGAATTTTTCAGGATCACTATAGTTGCCATATCTATTTTGGATATTACTATTGAGGATATCCAAAATATTACCACTTTATCACTAGGTACATAATTTATTCACAGAACATTATGTGATAATTTGAGAATATTTTTTCAGATCAACCACAACCTCTTCTGCATCCTCCCACTATATTAAGAGTTGCATCTACTAATGTTCTACTATCGTGGGAGTTTCCAGGTGGCACTGTGAGCTACTATCTAGTGCATATTGAAAACACAGATGAACAGATGGCTACTAATATGATAGTGGATGGAAACAGCCTTTCTTTAGTACTAAACGAACTATTACCTATTACCAGTTATGAGGTTACCATGCAATCAGTTAACAATAATGGACTCTCTGTATTTAGCCCAACTATTTGCTTCACAACTGCAAGTAAGTAAATGTCATTTCAGGAAAGTAATTTTTGAATGTTCATTCATTTCAATATGGTGTAGGTATGCTATAGTTAGCATATGGATACCATCTATTATTTTGTGAGCATAAATCACTCCTAAATAGAACTTATAATGCTATTAAGAGTCAATTTTCACATTTATCTTTTAAATGAAATGTGTTCTCTCTCTTTCATGTTTTTTTTAAACAATACAGAATTAAAAATATTTGGTTGCCACTGCGAAGTGAACCCAGGACCACTTGCTTAACCCACAAGTGCTCTGCCACTGAGCTACAGTAACCAGCCGGCAAACAAACGAACCCAGGACCACTTGCTTAATACAAAGTGCTCTGCCACTGAGCTATGACAATCTCAGTTCCGTATTTTTACTGTTAAGGGGTACTGCTCTTTTTTTTTCAAAGATTCTTTTTATCCATGGAATTTTTTACTCTGCTAATTCATCACTTCAATTTATCTTTTAAAAGTATGTTAGTTGCTCACTAAACATGCCTATAATGTATATTTTGAACTACATAGTAATTGGTGCAAAATAACAACTATGGCTGACGTTATATTTCTCGATTTATATCTTTTCCAGTTTTGTTTATACTCATTTCTTTTCTTGCTACTGTATGCATAATCTATACATATTTATTGAACCATCATCATCTTGTTAGCTATAATGTTTTTGTTTTTTTAATATCCTGTGATCCCAATTACTGGTAATGTGCTAAATACAATACATATTTTTCATAATTATTGAATTATTGTTTATGGGTGTTTAGGAGTATGCACTGAAGAAGAAATCAGATTTGGAGGAGGAAATTCATCCATGGGTCTTATTGAGATTTGCCTCAATAGTGCCTGGAAAGAACTTTGTGATGATTCCAGGGATGGATTTCATACCACATTTATGTGTAGACAACTGGGAAACAGCTCTATCGGTAAAAGTTGAATTATTGATGATAGATTATACACATAATTCTGTAAGCAGAGCATTCAGTTGTTTTAGTCCTCTGGGCCAATAAATAACAACACTAAGCATGTTAACTAGATTCATTGTTATAAAAATGCATTGTGTCTTCACAGAATGTGCTATCAGTTTCCACAGAAATCACTCAACCATTAATAAGATTAAATTTCTGTAAAATATTATGGTTACTTTACAATAGTTATTTGTATCCGTTTTGTTATGTGAATTATTGTTATTATAATTATAATGTGTTATAATTTAAGGAGTATGCGATGAAGGTAGTATCAGATTTGCCAGCGGGAGCCTGTCCAAGGATCGTGCTGAGGTTTGCCACAATAATGCATGGAATACTGCCTGTGATGGTACTGCTGATACTTCGGTTTGTAAACAACTTGGTTTGAACATGGGAGGTAAAGCTATTTTTTTTATTAAATAGACATAAATAATATTCGTGATTTTATATCGAAAACTTTCTAAAACTATTTTCAGCTGTTTATAAAATACATTCAGAATTTGTAACTTATACATTAATTTTCTTGGTTGCTGGAAACTGTTATTAGTAACTTTACCTTTGTTAATTAGAAGTATTGAGAATATTTTGTTAAATAAAATTCTTCATATGAGTTGTATATCCATGTGGCATACCAAAGTACTATTTCCAATTGTAGCATTTGTGATTTCATTGATCATACTTTTGTTCAGTTAATGACATCTTATTATGCAGGTTGTTCAGTGGCAGCATTAACTTACATAATTGGAGGGTCTGTTCTTGCTACCATCATTATTTATACTATAGTGCTTCTAATTTTAGTCATTATAGTATTCTGTCAAAGAAGAAAGAATTCCAAAAAGTAAGTTAAATTTGTTTTCTGTGTATAATTTATGTTCTAAATGTTTCTCAAAATTTAAAACAGAATTGCTTAATTAGCATTATCATAAAATTCTTCTCATACTGCTTGATCTCTTTTCCTGATTTTTAATATTAAAATGATTTAGTTTAAGGTTAATAACTAAAGCTATATACTGTCATTTGTGTTAATAATCCCTTGAAGCTGGTTATAAGAAACAAGTTGTCTAAACAGAAACAATTTCTCGAACTCTTTTTATACTTCACTCTGTGAGGAACATTAACTTGTCTGTTTGTGAATTATACCACATTCCTGCAGCATATAGATTGTTGATTAAACCACTAACCCATTAATAATTTACTAGTACGAAAATGAAATAATATGGTCCCTTATTAGATGGCATAATGAAAACAGTAGCAACAACCACAGCAACAATAAAAATTACTAGAATAAGTGTTTATAATAAGTACCGGAAAAATAAGGCACAAAGCGTGTGGACCCTAGCACTACCATGCACTATAGCTTACAAAGCAATGGGATGGGCATGCTCGCTGGCCCCCCACTTCTATTCTGTGGTGGTTTCATAATGAACAGGTTCAAGTAAAGGCAAACTGTAAAACATTATTATTCTAGCCAAATGACTATAAAACATTGTTATACTTTATTAATTACATTATTTTCTTTGGGTGTAATAGACCTAGTGCTGAGATACCACAAAGTGAACAGTACTATGAATATATACTTGAAAGGTAAGGTATTTTTTGACATGCTTTATGGCTGAATAACTGTATACACCAAAACAATTAACACACCATTACTGTAGATGAATGATTTACCAACTCAGACATGTTGACAAATATAATATGTAATTAAATAACAATTCAACCATTGATGATTATTCAAATATATATGGAGTGTATAAAATTTACTATTATACACTGTAAACCAAAAGGTGTGTAGTTCACACCAAATTAAGCGTGAATCACTTGTAACAATAGTCACACCAAAATATGGTGTGATGCGCACACCTCATTGTTTGGGTGTGAAGTACACACCAAATTTAACGTGAATTCTCACCACAATCACTATGAACTCATACTTACATTAATGCTGAATTATTTTAAGTTACATTGATTCTAGTAATACATACAGTATCAACATTTTTTTCCAAAAAGAGATTGGTGTAATCCCAGATCTCATTAAAAACATTTATAAGGTAGATTACAATGATAATATTATTGGTTTTTGCCTGCACATGAATATAATTAATGTTCGGTAAAGGGTCCATGCTATTCCATTGAGTGTGACTTTCACACTAAGTGTGCATTCACACTAGGAAGAAAGTGTGAAGGACACACTATGCATAGGTGGTGGGCATTCACACCACCAGTTTGGTGTGAATTTGGTGGGTTTTCACGCTATAATTTTTACAGTGTAGTAATTGTGTATTTGTTTGCCAATTAATTAGTTATTCTATAAATGCGCATTATCATACACTGTGAGTTCAAGCTTATAACAAAAAGATCTATTTGCATGTCAACCCATAAACTTATTATGTGATATTTTATTATAGGAGGACTAACCCAATTGATGTAGAGTCTAACGTGGCCTATGCAACAATGAAGAAACCTGAGTAAAGTATGTACTCTGCATTTATGTGCTGGAAATTGAATTTTTTTTCATTATACATGTACTTTGTTAACTAGTCCATAGCCAGTATAGCTATGCTTTCACTTTATTTCTGGATTTTGTATAAAATATTAATGAAGAAGTTGCTTATAGGATGCTCCTTTAGCTATATGGCTAGTAAGGTTAACTGGCTGTGCTGGAAAATTTGACATCGAGAAAAGAGGAACAATTACAATATTATCACGTTAGCACTACATTGTACACCATTGACTACTTTGTACATACTTGGACTACTGTGTAAATACTTGAAAATTATGGGCTGGGTAAGTGCATAATTAAAAAATGTACTGAACATATTGACTGTTAAGAAAAACTAATCATTTCAGCCAAGAATGACTGAATCATAAAGTTAAGTAAAGCTGAAAACTTTAGGAGTACATCTAAAAGTGTGAGGGCACCTCTTTAACAGGCATATTAATTGCGATGTCCACAAAAGTTTAACATTTTTTTTGGCTATTTTGTTAGCTAATTGTATAAGCGAAATGTAAAAAGTAAACTTTTTCATTCAATCAAGCAGCTTTTCACATAGATGCTTTGGAACTTTTTTTTTTTTTCCATTCATTAGGTAACTGAGACGGATAATGTCCAAGAGCCAGTTTATGAGTTTAACAACAGCCTGGTTCATCCAGAGAGAGTATTTAATTAAATTGGAACAGGTGTGCCTTTTGTCTAGAAAACACTTGTGAAACTTTGCAGTGCTCAGGAAAAACATGACATTAGCAATGTATTGGATAGTATATGCTATAGTTACATAAAAGAATTTTCCTACCTGTGATAATTATATATATATATATATATATATAAATTCCTAGCTAATACTTCAATTACCTTAATTGTAGCTTATTTTAAAATATTTTTTCTTTAATTTACCATAATACTAGTACGTCCACCTCTTCATTAATATTAACTGAGGTTATGCCAAAAATATTGGCTATAACTAAGGCTGAAGATAGTTTTAACACATTCACAAATTTTCCCATATTTAAAAGCCTTTAAGACTTGCACATTGTTTTATACATTATCTGTATAGTAATACTTCTCTACTGCATGCTCTTAATGGATTAATAATGAAATAATTATAACAGAACTCTGATTTAAATGTGTTGAAGAAGCTACAGTAATTGAACAGTTTATCATTCCATGCACTATGTGGGAGACTGCAGCCAGATGCCTAAACTTCTGGACTGGTCCCTCACGCCTGGGGCGAGTAGTCGTCGCTGCCACCAGAATTCTTCTCAATGCCGACTGTATTGGCTAGCTAACCAGCCCACCCAAAGGGATATACAGTGTTCAGACGGACTAAACGAGCATTTATTAAAAAGAACTGAGATATACATGCCCGTCGGAGCTTTTTATAAGTTCCAGGGCGCACGTGTACGACATAAAATAATGCACACTTCCGGGACTAGCCCAGTTATACGCACACACACAATGCATGATAAGATGACTCGCAAATGATTACAAAAATAATACGCTGAACAATAACAATGCATACATACAATAACTGTCTCTTCTCTGTCTCCAGTCTTCTCTATATGTGGCTGCGACCACATCTTCCCCTCCTTCTTTCTGACAATGAGTCACTTCTGTAAATCTTCTGCTTAGGCAGTTGGCTACCATATTCTCAGAACGGCTTCGGTAGATGACCTCAAAATCAAATTCGGCCAGCTTCATGGCCCAGTTTAGCAGTCTCTTGTTCTGTTGTGGCTGTGACATGAGTGTCACCAGTGGCTTGTGGTCAGTCACCACCTTAAAGTGTGTCCCATATAAATAGAATGCGAAGTGTCTGACCGTCTTGAATAGACCCAGGCCCTCGAGCTCCTGGGCAGAATAACAATGTTCGGCTCCCTGGAGCTGTTTGGAGAAGAACGCCACAGGTAGTAACTCTTCTCCACGTCTCACGGAAAGTACAGCTCCAACTCCGGCTCCTGACGCATCAGTCTCTAATATGAACTTGTCGGACATACATGGAATACACAAACATACACTATCACACAGCATATTCTTTAAACTCACAAATGCCTCCAGCATCTGTCGTGTCCACTCCACCACCACAGGGACAGACTTCGAAACTGAGGGGGTCAGGATTGACGAGCAATGATGGAAGTCCCGGACAAATTGTTGGTAAAAGTTTACTGTTCCGAGAAAACCCCTCAACTGCTTCCTAGTCATTGGTCTGGGAAACTCCATCAATGCCGTGACTCTATCCTTCGGCACACTAAGTCTCCCACCTCCAATAGTATGCCCCAAAAACACTAACTTTGCCTTGCCAAACACGCACTTTGCGGGTTTACACGTCAACCCTGCCTCCAATAAACACTTAAACACCCTTACCAAATGAACAACATGCTCCTTCCAGCTAGCAGACATGATCAGCACGTCATCAATATAGACACTACTGACATCCATACACTCGCTCAACACCACATCCATAAGTCTTTGAAAAACATGCATGCTAATAATAAACTGAGTGATAATATGATTGGGTGTTCGAAGTAGTGTGGGGGAGTGGCTGGGCCATTCTACCACAGTGCTCATAAAATCTTTCCGTTTTGTATGAGGACTAGTTCAATATGTAATAATATCTAATCATATTTTGAGTTGATAATCATGAAAGAGTCTCATTTGTTTTGGCAGTTTCACTGTCTTCATAATATAGTGTTTCTAATAAACATTAACCCAGCTAGTGGTGTTGTATTACAAACTTGGTGACTTTTACAATAGCAAAATATTTTTGAAAATACATTTAGCTTGAAAAGCATGTACTATATCTTTCTCTTGTTATTGAAAATCTATTACATATCAGTGTACTTATTTACCCTCAGTGCACATGCAGGAGAGGGTAATAGTAGTCATTGTATCTGTTTGTCTGACTGCCACACTCTGATTTGGAGATTACTGACAATTAATTGTCGATTAAGGTATGAACTAACTCAGAACAATGATTTAAGACCTTTATTGTGATACTTTTTTTTTTAATTTCAGGCAGGTTATTGAGAAAATTGAAGCTAAGCTCCGTGTAGGTACTGACTTTTGTGGGTTATAGTCATGTTGTAATCACGTAGGCAATTAATTTCTTGCTGACCGTAGTATTTGCTCTATACACAAGGAAAGTTAATAGAGTGGTGAAAATGAAGTCCCGTGTTATAAATATATACAAGGTGAATGTATCTGACCTGTTTATATACTTCTTTTTTACATCTACCATTGTCATTGCTCGAGCTATATAGGTACAGATATTAATAGCCAACAAATTATTCTTTTGATCTGAGATGATAAATTGTAAAAACTAGCTAATGTATAATAGCTTTGGTGCTTCATCCAAACATGATTCTGATGATAATTTTGTGTAAAGATTTATGAAAATGATACAGTTCAATGGCCAATGCGCCAGTCTGGCTGGTTCAGTTATGGCCAAACCATCAATAGTGGGCACATGCTCCTCTTGTATGAAATTCTTTACCTTACTGTGATAATTCGCTCGCGCTTTTTCCACGTTGTTTTGTAGTCTGTACGCAGATTTTTCTGGAGCGGCTTAGCTTCCTTCAGTTTTCCGACAAAGATTTGAAGTCCACTTTAAACAAAAACGTACAAGTTCTGCAGAGAATCTTTGACACGAAGAGTATTTTATTACTAATATCAATCGAGTTTGTTTACTAATTGGAAACAGTAATTGCGCCACTTTTATATAGCTATCTATAGGGCTTTCAAATTGGAAATATGCCACTATTACTTTTTGAATGCATATACAAGAGTGCTTGTCACAAGATACACCAGTACCAGTACTAGATGCTATGTACAGTCATTTGGCATGCCACACCTCTAACCACACCCACTTCCTGGCCTGGCCACTTTACAAATGTCCGAGCAGCCCCTGCAGCTTACTTTAAAATATCATGTATTGTCTTAATTGCTTTTTGTGCCCATATTTGATAATGAATTACGCTATTTACTGTTACATAGAATATAAAAGTCATATTAATTTGTGGAACATGGAAATAACAAGTTAGTTTCCTTTTAAAACTGATTTGGAGATGTGTGGGGGGGGGGGAATAAAGCGTCATGTGTAGGGATCTCATCCTTTCTCCCTCACGACTGCACACTCCTCCAAAGTTGTAGTGAGCTTGGAAACAAAGCTGTATTGCTAACTGTCCCCCCAAGGTAATGCTGCCATCAGAGTTCTACTTAGTAGCAAGCCGTAGTACACCGTAAGGTAATGCTTGCCTCAATAAGTTTAAGTATAATAATAAATTAAGAACAAGCATGAGTAGAGGTAATGTACACACGACGACAAGGTAAGAACTGAACAAATGATACAAAACTAAGAATATATAACTTGCCATCCATCCAGGCTGGGAGTGTGTAACCGATAATCACTTAATGAAAAGAAATAATAAGAATAGACAATTGACACAAAATGTTGTAAACCTATTGACATAATTGACAAGTACAAGGTGTGTGCAAGATAATGTCATTCCAAAGTCATTGAATTGTCATTGACAGGAGGAGGGTGGTCCACAGGAGACTAAAATGTTCTAGAATTCCTTCACATAATACATGTTCTTTTCTAGTAAGCCTGCCACATGAGTATAAACCTTTTTTCAAGAGGAGATGATGTAAGACGCCGAAAAAAGTATTAACACATGCAGCAAACAATTCAAGTATAGCGGTGATTTGGAATAACTTTTTTATGTGTGTTCTGTTTATATAATCACCCTGTTTCTAGAATTACTGCATATATTTTGTCTTCTGATCTGTAGCGAAAAGTTACAAGTGAATATCATGAATAGGTAGTGAAAGTTCTAGGTATTTTATTGATATTATTATAATGTATGGGGAATAGAAATAGGCGAAGATATTGGTAATTATTTCCCACTTAATGTGGCATTTTTGTAAATTTGCTCATATCAATGGCTATTATGAATAAAATAGATTATTTTAAGAAAATTCATTTTGTTATTAAAAGTACAATTATAATTTAAAATTTGCATAGCAAAGCTGTAATCATAATATAGCGTTAATTTTACAAAATGTTTAAGCTGAACTTTCAATATGCCTTTCATTTTTCTTAGATTATGGAGAAAACTAGACCTACAATGATTTTTGGATGGTTAATTATTATGTTCCTGGTGGTTTCAGAGTTAATTACTTCAGGTAAAACTGAACTTATATATTGCTTATGACTAAAGTCATATTTTTGTCAACACATTATAAATAGTGCAATACAGCACATCGTAAACAAAATTAGTTGTTAACTAAAGTTTATCAAATGTTATGATCGCGATTGTAATTGCTATTTATGCACTTTACGTTACCATTAACATCACTCAACAATTATTCTGTTTAATGTTTTGGCAGGTATAGCTCAACTGTTGCTTACGTTGTGCTGTATTGCACTATTTATAATGTGTTGACTCTAGAGGAGTCTCAGAGTGCACTAATAATATCTAATTGGAGTACGTTGATAGTCTATCCAGTAATTTCAAATTATTTAACTTGTAATTCTGGAGGAATGGATGGAACTACTTACATTAACTTATTTCATTCGTTGAGTAAGTATTTTTATTATTGTTTTATTATGCAATCGATGTACTTCATTTGTGTATGTCCTTCGTATGTTATTTTTACTAATGAGCAAAGCTTGGAAGCTACAGCTAACATTTGAAGAATTAAAATCCATTCTTTATAAATGAATGTAGTTTTTAGGATTCAGCTGACCCTGTCTCTTCGTTGTCGTTGTTTTATTTTCACATAGAGAAAAGTCTTACTCTTTAGGAATGTTAAGTTTAAGTTTAGTTAAAGGCTCAGTCTAGCAGGCAGAATTAAATAACTAGTGGTGTGCTTGAGCATAAATGGTGAGCGAGCCTGCTAGTTAGGTAGCATATTAGGCATGAAGAGTTAACAATAACAGAATTCCCTGAATAAACTTCGAAAGCAGTGGCAAAGAAGCGCAGCTTGACAAAGACTTCACAATTGTTTCAAGAAGAGAGTAGCTATAAACTTTTTGGTTAAAGTAAAGTTGGTAAGGCATAATTAGATGCGCGGGCGAAATTTTTTGACGTACGCATACATACCTAATCTGAAATCTCAATTGAACATGACTGAGAGTCAGCTTCGCTCGTTCCCTGAATTATATTTGTGCTGTCCACACCTGCCACTGTAGCAGAATCAAGTAATCCTGTTCATTTAAACTATACCAATACATAACATTAGTGCCTGATAAAATACTATAGAATTTAGAAAAAAGACTTTGCATAAAATTATAGACACTCATTATTTATTAATTGAATTTTAATGCTGAAATCTATTACCTTCATGAAAACTCTATAAGTATTACCACAAATTGTCAGTTTATTGCTATTTCAATCTTAAATAAAACTTTGTGATTCTCTGCAAATTTCAATATTATAATCTTCCTGTTTGAAGACATTTTTAAACTCATAAATTGGTCATAAAATCTATAGAAGAAGCATAATTCTACCTCAGATTCCTTGCTTTCTTTTGTTTCCCCCTTCTCTCCCCATTTTTTTCATCACTATTATTTTATCTTCATAATAATTTCATCATTCTCGCACCTTTCTCCTCATCAAGTCTTCATATCTACAAATGCTACTTACAGTTAAGTTTTACAATGCAATACCAAAGCCTAAATTTATTACAAAAAAAAAAATATATAATTATGTTCAATATTATAAGCGTAAATTGGTAGTATTTTATATAATTATATCACAAACTTCTACAGTCTTAATTGACCACTGCTATTTTTTAGTATGTACTCAGGGAGACATCAGACTTGAGGGGAATAACTTCACAGCAAGCGGTCGAGTAGAAATTTGCCACAACAATGCATGGGGTACAGTCTGTAATGATGACTGGGATAATGTGGATGCCCAAGTGGTCTGCAGACAACTTGGTTTTGGCACTCAAGGTATAGATGTTGTACAGTAATACATTCATATGCTGGAGAGTTTACAAGGCCTATAGATTTATAACATAACATTTTTTATTCAGTTATAATTGTAATTTATTTATAATAGGGTCTGTGAATTATGATGCTGAACTGAATTATTATTCAGCAGTAAGCTGGAATGTGTGATAAAATTGGTGGAATGTGATGGTACTAGTCATTTAGACAACTAGTAACTTTCGTTAATAACGGTAAAGAATTCTTAATATTTCAATACATCATACATGGATAAATTAGAATTATTTAGAAACATTGTTGACACATAATTGCATGATCAGCATGACTACTGAGTAATTATACTAATGTTGCAAATTTAAATGAAGAGTAGTCAAAATGTTTTAAATAAAGGCATTAAAGGCTTTCTTAATATACATATCAAATTAATACTTTGTGCCATTTCTATACAAATCATACTAAAATACTATCACAAAAATTTGACCTATGAGTGCTGCAATTGGAGTTACATGCTACACAGAAAGTGCTGGCTAGTTGGCTGACCTTGTAGCCTATGACAGCTAAAAATTTAAAACTACTGTTAAATATTCATTGGCTTATTCTGAGAAGACTACATATACATCTACCATTATTTTTAAAATATAGTTGTGCATAGGGCTAATACTTAAAGTGTTTATAATCTAAATCCCGGATTAAATTGTGTGATACTTATGCCACATTTTTGTATCTATGCATTTACTTTCTGTCTGCACTCATTTTATTATTTAATCACTCTTTGACTGTACTGTTGAAATCCATGCACACATGCAGGAGCTACAGCTATATTTAATGGATTTTCTGAAGGAGCTAGTTCTATCTGGCTAGACAATGTACAGTGTAATGGCAATGAGTCTAATCTCATTGACTGTCCTGCTAATCAAATAGGAAGACACAATTGTGATCACAGTGAAGATGCAGGAGTTAACTGCTCTAGTAGGTGTATACTGTGTAATATATTTAAATATATTTGTGTGTGGTATAGTTTGTGCAGATGGAGACATCAGACTTCAGGGTGGAAATTCTGTCAGTGGTAGGGTGGAGATCTGCAACAGAAATGTGTGGGGAACAGTTTGTGATGATTTCTGGGGTGTTTTAGATGCACAAATAGCCTGTGTTCAGCTTGGTTTCAACTCTCAAGGTGAGTGAATGGCAGAACTTTTAGGAACAACAGGAGACTGTTTTAAAGGGAGACTGCGATGGCTTAAAAAAATTTTCTTCTTGAAAACAGGCTAGTTCTGAGCCAATTGTGTCTATTTTCTTCATTGATTTGATATCCCTGTGGCAAATTCATTCCCAAGCACAAGCAGTGAACTTAATTAAACAATGGCCACATTGACATTTGCACCAAGGGGGAATATAATTTTATGCTGCTGTATGTAAGATATCGCTATGCTCGATAAACTTATGTTTCTGTGCTAGTTTGATTGTTAGATGTCTCTTATTGTCCTGAGAAGCTCATCATCATCTGGAGTGTCATTTAAGGATTCATTGTAACTTGCAAACACCAAAATTCATGTTTTCTTGACTAGGTTTAGTAGCAGAATATGATAATAGGTGGACTCAAAAAAGATATCTAAGCTATTATGGCTTCACCATAGACTCACTACTGTCACTAGTACTATTGTTATCATATCGGATCATGAACAAATTAGACGTTCCATGTTTTCAATAACTAGACTAACTAGCTAATAACCAGAGTAACTAACTGTTCTAAGCATGACTTCATACAAACAGCACCCAATTCAGGGAATAAGTTATCAGGAAGCAAGAAGCTAATAAATAGGGCAAAAATGTGAAATGTAAATGTTGGAAACTATATAATCTAAACTTTCAACAAGAAAAACAGAAGCCTTTACCACCACAGTCTCCCTTTTATTAGCTAAATGGTTTGGAAGCATTTGTTTCTCATCAACTATTTAACATCTCAGTGTTTATTAACACAAACTGTCAGGTACCTGCAGTTAATAACACAAGGCTTCATAATAAACTATTATGTGTTCTCTAATCTTAATTGCAACAATTACAAAATTTTATATCGATATTCCAAGAGATATTGCGAACATACTAAGTGTTCACTGTGTATAGATGTAAGAGTAACTCAAATGTTTTCTGTTATAAGGTGCTACTTCAATAACGTCTGGATTTACTAATGGAGTTGGTCAGATATGGCTAGATAATGTACAGTGTCAGGGTAATGAAAATAGACTTATAGACTGTCCTTCTAATCCAATTGGAACTCATAATTGCGGTCATGTTGAAGATGCTGGAGTGATCTGTCAAGGTACTTTAAAAAAGTCAAATAATTGAAAAAGTTTGTTATGTTTTATATATTGGTGGCATATAGCTTACATACATGTAATAAATAATGCATCATTTTGTGATAAGAAAATTTATAGAGTTATTAAAAAAAAGTACTCATAGCTAATTCTTACTTGAATAGTATAGTTTCACTGCTAGTAACTAATTTTTACACAACAAAGTCTACATTTAAATTTGTCTCACTCATATTACATCACATTAATTCTGTAAGCCAAATAAAAATATTTCACTGAAATCACAATACAAATTAATATTAATACTCTCTACTCTTTGATGATGCCATTTGCATGAATTCAAGCTATCATTCTGAAGTCTGTAAAGCTATTGTAACTATGCTAACTCAATTAATATGTTATCTGAGCCAGTAAATTATGTGCCATCCAGCAATAGTTGCCTAAAGTTAAATAATTTACAATACTATTAATGTATTACAGTACGGTTTAAATAACAATAATCAATTTTAACAACAATGCTTTAAATGTTTTTGCTATTGTGTAGCGTGTACCTATGGAGACATCAGACTTGTGGGAGGAAACTCTACTACCAGGGGTCGAGTCGAGATTTGCAATAACAATATTTGGGGCACAGTTTGTGATAACTTTTGGGGGCTTCAAGATGCTCTAGTGGTTTGTAGACAGCTAGGTTATAGATCCACAGGTAATTTTTCACTCACTAAATTTGTACCATTGGCCTACCAGAATGAAGTAGATTGAAACTTTCTCACCTAAAGGGGTCTGGAAAAAAGCTAAGGAAAAATGTGAAAAAATCTTAGTTGTTGCTGGGGAATAGAACCCAGGACCACTGGTTTCAGCCACCAGTGCTCTAACCACTGTGCTACGACAACCCACGACTTCCAAGACTCTCACATTTTTCCTTTGCTTTTTTCCAGACCACTTAGGTAAGAAAGATTCAATCTAGTTTTTATGAATGGTCAGAACTTGATAATTAAGAATGAAATAACATTATATATATCCTTTGGCCCCTGAGAGAATGAATCACACGTAGCTACTTATGTGAATGGGCTTGATTTTTATGCACATTTCTTCACTGTTGTATTTGAGGTTTGGTAGACTAATAATCAGTGTTGCACAAATTTATGTCTTATTTATTTTATTAGCTTTTTTTTATTTAGAGGCATAAGTGGATATTATTGGGGTTTCTACTGGTTTGCTACATACTCTCTGTTAATTTATTCACTAAAGTAAAACTTTACCCAGCAGCTCACTTTAATACTGCTGGTTATGATTACACAATCTTAGCTTCCTTCTATAAGTACTCAACAACTAAAATAGATTCAGTTGTATAACTACCAAGCTATGTCATTTTTATTTTATAGAGTTGATATTTTGTGATTATAATAAAGTGCAGGATTTTAGAAAATAGCAGAATTAGAGGTAGCTACATTTTAAAATAATAATTGTAATTTCAAAAAAGTTGCATCATATAAAGGGGCTTATATTCTTCAGTGTCATGGGAACTACTGAGAGGGTGAAATATTTATCCTTTAAATCAGAGTTTCCAAAAAAAATATCAAGCTAACTAGTATGTTCCAACATGCCTTCTTGAACATCTTCTCTCTAAACCGATATGGCTATATAAACATGAATAAACAGTTGTTGTTGTTTTTGCCAAGTTCAATTATTTTCTTTCATCAAATGCTATAGGTGCTACTTTTATAACGGCTGGATTTACTAATGGAGTCGGTCAGATATGGCTGGACAATGTACAGTGTCATGGTAATGAAACTAGACTAGCAGACTGCCCTTCTAATCCAATTGGAACTCATGACTGTGTTCATAGTCAAGATGCAGGGGTTACATGTCAAGGTAAAAAAATGAGGTTCATAGAATGTTATGCTTTGATTAGCATTATTTGTATAATATAAATATATATAAAATATCAGGACTATTACAGTTAGTGAAGCACAATCAAATTGTTATTATAAGAATTGGTACTACCTCTTACCGCTAGGAATTTATCATGAGTACAGCTGAATTGGTAGAGCATCATCACTAACTATATGGGTTTAGGTATCATAAAATTCAGTACATTATAAAGAACAGAGACATTGTGAGGCAGTGGTTGAAACGACTCAGAATTAATGCAATTTTTTTCCTGAATATGGACATTTAGCATAACTAAGCCAAGGGGAAAGTGGGCCAGTTAATTCTTTGCGCATTTACTCCCTAAGGTAAATAGTCATGTTGGTTCAAAATCTTCCATTCTTTTTTACTTTAATTTCCACAAAATACCCCAGCGCTGTTAACTAGCTTAATAATTTTAATATAATATCATATATTTGTATGCATCATTTGAAAACAATGTATGTTACAGAGAGCTTTTCATTATCTGCTCTTTCCTGAAGAGAATTATATATTCTCGTTGTAATGAATTTATTATTAATAATTATCAAACTACATTGTGGTAGTGGTACTATTGGTGTACACTTATATTATAGTGATCATCATAATTTGTTTAAAGATACTAGTTTTATCAAATTTGTTGTGATATTACACATAGTGTGCACCTACAACGAGATCAGACTTGTGGGAGGAAATTCTACCAGTGGCCGAGTCGAAGTTTGCAATAGCAACGTGTGGGGCACAGTTTGTGATGATTTATGGGGAGCTCTAGATGCTCAAGTTGTTTGTAGACAACTTGGTTTTAGCTCCAGAGGTAAGTAGTATGATATAATATGCCATCATATTTGATAATTAGTGACATGTTTGAGCATATACGTTGAAGCTAGCTTAGCAATCTATGTACTCAAATTTGATTGAGCTCAAGTAAATTTTAGAATTATGCATTTTGCAATGTATCAACTACTCAGAGTTTAAGATCATTTCCCCATTATCAATGTCTTTTAGTAGGTAAATGGAAATAGAAATAATTATGAGCCAGCATAATAGCAATCTAATTGGAACATAAGTTAACTCATATGTCAATATATTATATTTTCTTGTAGTCACTTTCTCTAACAATATATAATATCAATTATTCCAATAATTTTTAAGTAAGCACAACGCCAAGCTCTGGTATATTCTTTCATCAAACTGTGCAGGTGCTACTGCTATAATGACTGGATTTACTAATGGAGTCGGTCAGATATGGCTGGACAATGTACAGTGTCATGGTAATGAGACTAGACTTATAGACTGTCCTTCTAATCCAATTGGAAACCATAACTGTGTTCATGTTGAAGATGCTGGAGTGATTTGTCAAGGTAAAATAACTATATTCCTGAAAAGAGTCCATTAACTACCATGACAAAAACACAAACTGTACTGAAATTGGAGTTGATAACGAATGTCGACGTTAACAAGCTAGTTTAAGCACTACTATATTAAGTTACTATGTTATTGGTGTCAATACACTTCTTCCAGCAGCCTGCAATAAACCAATGAGTCTATAATAAATTTGTACTCCTAATTAGATGCACATATAAGTGCCCTTTTGTATAATGTGGCACATGGCTGATATTGTATTATCATGATTTTATAGTAGTGTACTTGTGCATTTTTGTCTGTATAATCTACTTAATGTGACTGTAACATTTTAAAAAAAACTATAAAACAATTGTTATTACACAATTTAGTGCAACTATTATTATAGCTAGTAATCTCTTGTTTCAGCGAGGAATAGCCATGCCTATCTAACATTAGCCAATGCACATATTTCACTTCTATAACTAATGTTTTATCAAGTTCTGACCGTTCATAAAAACTAGATTGAAATTTTCTCAAATAAAGGGGTCTAGAGAGGAGCAAAGGAAAAATGTGAAAAAAAATCTTAGTTGCCGCCAGGGAATCGATCCCAGGAACCCTGGTTTTAGCCACCAGTGTTCTAACCACTGAGCTACGACAGCCAATAACTTTCAAGACCCTCACATTTTACCTATGTACTATTGAGTAGTACCACATGCTGCAGTCTCGTACTCAACAGACCACCAGTTATGTGCTATCAGAAAATCTTTTACGTGTCGATCGGAAACAGCTCTTCCTCTGGAGTGGAGCCATAGTGGATTTAAAAGGCTTTATCATTACAATTATCAAGTACTGACCCTTCATAAAAGCTAGCTAGATCGAAAATTTCTTACTAGAGCACTATGATGGCTATAGTGGTGTGATGAGTTGTGTAAGAGACTGCCAAAGGTAGGTTACTGCCACCAGAGCTGCCTGAGTTTCACGTTTTAAGGTGATCAATCCTGCAGGTGTTTAATCTGCTCAAGAAATTACTAGGCCTTCCTCAACCATGGGTTCAATTTGGAAGAGTTCTCAGAATTCAGAGATTGATAGATGTATAATTCTTGCAGCACTCAATACAGACAACTCAGAAACTAAAAATGAACAAACTATATAATGAACTAGCTAGATGTGTTGAACATGTGAAACAGAAATATGTATACAGGAATTATAAACCACAGAGTGTGAGGTGGGGAAGGTGAATGGAGTCAATAGAACAAAGGAAAGTTGAGAAAGGGTACTAATGGAGTTACAAGTTAAATTAATTGAGCAAGTGAACAAATTAATTAAGGAAGTAGTAAGTAAGTAATTAAAAATAGTTTTATAGTATTCACCACACCTAAACTCATGGATCCTGGGTTTTATGAGACAACTAAGATTATTTCACATTTTTCCTTTGGTTCTCTCTAGACCAATGTAAGTGAGAATGCTTCAATCTAACTAGTGCTTAGTATAAAGTAAGCAGTATTAATAATAATTCAAAAATTTGTTCACCTCTTAGATTTTCTAAAAAATGTTTTAAAGTTTGATCTGCTTTCATTGCTTCAAAATGATAAATCATGTCATATTAAGGGGAAAAAACTGATTTATGACATTTTCTTAAATTATATAACAACATTCATTAATTGAAGGTTTTAAGTTATCCACTTTGTATAAATTAATCTGCAATTATCTTGCAACGAACCTGTTCTTCTTATTATATCCTATTATATTAAACAAGGAAATGCATATAGCTGTCAGTGTACCCATTGGCTACTTGCATTTTCTTGTATACATCTTTTATAACGGTCATTTGTATTTACCTCACAACTAATGAAGGCTCACGAACCAAAGTGTTTTGTGATTTTCTTACTAATAACAAGTAATTACTAAAGAAGTTATTAAAGGGTTGGGATTAGATACTTAGTTCTATAGTCACTGCATTCTTTTTCTTTGTCTCTAGGGTTTAATAATCTTTGTTTGTTTTTTATGAATAAATTTTGTGTAGGTACTTCAACACAACCTTCAGCAGAAACTGTAGGTGAGGCTCCTTGGCATTGCCATAGTATTTGTAGTATATGGACTGAATTATGCTAATATTATTAAGAATTATTTAATACAAAATTAAATGAAAAGATGAGTTAAACCAAAAACAACTTTACCAGATAATTAATCAGGACAATTATGCTACTATCCTATCAGGATTCTATCTGCAAACTTTATTAGGGAAAAATTGACCAATTCCATTAAAAAATAGCAATGATATTTCTCTATAAATCAGTCAAAGTGATAAGCAAGAAATCATTTAGAGCTAAATGCAGTCATTTCAGTGCTCAGCTTATCAGAGTACTCCACATATCATGCAATTTTAGGGTAGAATTGAGAATATTGGGGGGAGGTGGAAACAGGTAAGTTTAGGGGATTTCCTTTCATCCCATACCACTAGATAAGATAGAGTCCTGCCTACATATGAGTACCATAAAATCTGCTAATCAAAATAAGCGACACAGTACTTGCTTGTGAGAAAGGTTGAAGGATCGCTGATGCCTTGTTGTCGTTTACAAACAGCTATGAAGCATTAGCTGCTTCATATAATTCAAAATAATATGCAAATAATATGCAACACTTCTGCCTATCTTGCAGCTTTTTTTCCAGGGCTATTACATTAATATTATAACCTACATGAAATATTATTATTACTTATTTTCAGCCCTTTATTGTGCATAATTGATTTTTAGATTCATTGATTGGAGTTAGGATGTACAACAATTGTCCATCTATTGAAGAAAAAGGGAATTTGACAGCAGACATTTACAACTTTCTTTCATCCAATTTTAATGTGTCAGTATTGGGACTCATCAAACAGATTCCAGCTGAGTCTTGTGGTGCTATACATCAAAATAATCCACTTAGTAAAAGTGGGTTATACTGGATTGGAACTGATTCAGAAGTGCAGCAACAGATTTGCCATTTTGAATAACTAAAACTTTGATACTGTAGTTAATCCCACATAAATACTTTCTGCTGAACATTATTGTATTAATTGTGTATAATGAGTTAGTCCTTGAATTACATTTTGTTGTTGTTGTTGTTGTTTTTTATCTACATTATGCTTATTGATAATTATTTCAATGTGCCACATACTTGGTGCAGTTTTTATAATATTCTGGTTAAAACAGTAGAGGCCTAAACCGTCAGATAAAATTTATATACACATATTTTTTTAAGTTGGTATATCTAATTTCAAGCCATGGCACACATATTACCTTAAGAATAAGCTATTTATAGAAGTAAGCATAATAAGGCGTGGCTTATTGCAGAAACTTTAGTTAATAGAATGAAGCATCAAATGTGCGAACCCTCAGCGCTATTAAACGCTACCTAGCTATTACAATTTATAATCTCCTTCCAAAGAACAAGCAATCTGTTAGCTATTTTAATGAAGCATCAAAATAACTCGACCAATGAAAATAGTACATGGAAACACTGTCTTCATAAGAGAAGAAACTAAACAAGCCAGAAACACTCACCGATACGCTTTTCAACTTGAAACTTCACTTGAACTCCGCATAAAGCAAACTATAAAATATTTGTTCACTTGATTATAACGTGACACTAGGGGGGTTTCCCAAAAAAGCTGGTCTACCTACGTACTGGGAGCTAAAGCTTGGCGTTTTCTTAACGATTAGCTCGAAATAAAAAAAATTGCCATATAAAAAAGGTCTTAAATCTGATTAAGTTCATACTGTTAATTGTCAGTAATCTCCAAAATCAAGAGTGTGACAGACAGACAGAAGGAAGACTACTAACCCTCTCATACAAGGGGCTACACCACCCCATCTCGGGAAGGAGGGAGGGTGGGGAACCCGTTAAGCTAGTATTTGCATTCAATTCACTTATACTGTGCATCACAGAACTAAGTGGAATTTCTATCTTAGAATTTTGCTACACAATTTTTAACTTGTAAAAGTCTATGGGCCACACTGGCTCCATAAAAGTGTCAGCTTATTCTATGGGAGAAAACCCACTGCTACATAAGGGTATTGCTACATAAGTGTATTAATTAAAAATTGGAGCACCATATAAGCCATTTGAATGCTACATATATAAGAACCCACACACACTGACTTGTAGGAAGCGTGTCTCGCCCTATTTAACCAAACTAATGAAGGGTGGACAACCTTAGCACATATAAGTAGATCATACCTTAGCTAATACTTCTATCACTCATTTCTGGCTAAGGTAAACATCTTTGCAATTTAACCATCATCATTATAGAAGTAAGTCAAATTGTACTTTTGTGTAGTAATAGAATATAGAAAATGTGTAGCAGTGGTGTATTTGCTTCCAAAAGGATAAATTATATGAGCTTGATCAATAAATAAAAAATCTGAGTGATTGTTTCCTGCGAATTATCACTCATTTAATTTTTCTGAGAATTAGACATGTCTAATTACTATTCTATGTACTTCAATTTTTTTACTTGTTTAGCTGTTGTGTTTGCAAATAATGGCTACTAAGTCATCTCCAATCACATGTGTGATTATTGTGATGCTTGAGTGTACTGTTGGATTGATGCAATCAAGTGAGGCTTACAAATTCATAGCTTATTATAGCATAGTCTAAGCATGTGATGTGTACTTATTTTTAAGAGAATTAGATTAAAAATAAATATTTGCTCACTTAACCGAATATTGTGCATTATGTAATAGTTAGAGCATACGTGCTTAGGTACTGGTGGATTTAGTGCACTGAAGCCCAAGGGCCGTAGGCCCGAGGGCTTTGTGCACTAAATCCACCAGTACCTGAGCGCATGCTCTAACTATTTTAGAACCCGTTTACCCAAAGCCGGCCCAGTTTCCACTAGCAACTTGGTTTATCAGCATTTTCGCACAAATATGGCGGTGTCAAGCGAATTTCTGGCCCAAAATTAAAATTCAATTAAAATTCAATTGAAGCACACCTGGCAGGTTTACTTTAGCATTGTATGTAGCTGCCAGCTGTTATCTCCAGATCTAACTCTACCCTGGGCTGCTCTGCTCTGTGGTAAACAGTTAAGCAGCTAGCTATGGTAAATTCCTGAGGTATGAGCGTCAGCAGGAGAATTGTCCGAACTAGGGCTGGTCCCCGTATAGGTATGATATGAGAGGGTAGTAGACCCTCACATATCATATCCAGGCCTCACACAGCTTTATCCAGCCTATTCTATTAAACTAAAACTCAAAAATAGCAATACCCCAAGGGTGGTTAGTATGCACAGTTTATATACCTAAAGGCAAAAAATAGTGCACACTTACCAAGTTAGTACACCTAGTAACAATATAGCAACGGGTTCTAATTAATGAAAGTTCATGATGAGAAATCATATTGTATTTGATAAACTTATCTTAATAGCCATAAAGTTGCATATTATTTGACTTAGTGCAAGTGTCAATAAAGAAATATAGGTTCTATAACAGTAAATTAATGTGATAAAAATACATATATTTTATATACATTGCAGTAGAATTATTTTTGGTGCTAGCAATTATTATGATAATTATCATTATTTTACTGGATAATATTTACATGCTTTAATTCCTATAATTTTTCACAGTTCATTCTCAGCGGTGTGAACACAGTGCCACATTGTCATTACCATTTGGTACAGTCTCTTTAGGAGTTGTCCATACTACAGCTCCATTTTGTTTTATATGTGGTGGAAGTGTATCGACATTCAGTCTAGCTGGAGTAATGCTGACAAATACTCAAGATTATTTCATTAACACATCACATCCATCAATGCACTTGTAATAAACAATTGGACTAGTCTGATGTTCGATCCACGCCTTTCAATCAGGGTGACATGTGTTAGTGTTGAAGTTGGTAATCCTAGTTATAGTGGGACCTTCTTCTCTGTGCGTAAGTTACTATTCAAATTATTGTAGATTGCAGAGTGAAATAGGTAAATAAAGAAGCCATTTGTAGTATTTTTGATTAGTGATAGAATAAATTTGTTCATGAAAATAACTGAGTTCAAGTTATGTCAAATGGGTAATGATTGGCACTTGAGGTGTATAGATTTCTTGTAATGCCTTTAAAACTTTGAGTTTATCAATATATAAACAAGTTAGATATGTACCCTTAATGTGTTCAATGGTTTTGTTAGTGTTGTTTGCAAGTTGTCATTATTATTATGTTTATACAATATTTTTTGTGCATTGTGTAGCTGGAGGACCACTAGTAGTATCACCATTGACATCATATTATAATGAAAGTTCTGTCGTTTCAGTATCTTGCGTAAATCAAAATTTGATTTTTCGAGGCAGTCCTCAGTGGAATGTTCCAGATGGCAGTAACATTGATGGCAGTAACATTGATAGCACTAGAAGTCAAGTATTAGCATCTTTTATGATTCCTAATGTCACCAGACACCAGGCGGGAACCTACACTTGTTATGTTCCAGGAGTACCTCAAGTTCCTGTCACATACTTTGAGTTGATAGTAAACTGTAAGTTCAAAACAGTTCTATTTGTCATGCATATAAACTAAATGAGTACATATATATATATATATGTAATATAATTATGTAACATAATTATGTAATATGTAATATATATATACGTAGTACATGAGTCAGAGTGTGATATGGCAAAATATTTTAATGAATAGGCTAATTTATTTTCACGAGCTGGAGGTGAGCGAAAATAGAACTTGAGAGTAAAGTATTGAATATTTTGCCATATCACTGTGAAGAGTGTAATAAGTGGTTTATTCTACACAAGATATTTTCACTGCTGTAGTTCGTATTATATAGAACAGTAAATAAGGGTGTAAAGTTGGCTATAGGGGCTATTTAAACCCCCATCTGTTATTTTAACAGCTGCTCTAACCCAGTTGGGCAGGCTACACCAAAGGAAAATAGCTGTAAAAACCTAGGGAAAAAAAACTGGTAAGCTTGGCCAGTTGCTATAACTACTATAGTATGTCCAAGTTGAGTTGGCAGCATAAAAATGTTAATAACCTTGAATGGAAGCAGCTACTCATCAGGGGGTTTGCACCATTAGAAAGCTCACACCTAAGTGGTCCAAAAACTTTCCACAAAAATGTGTTAAGCATTCGGAAAGTGCTATTCCAAATCTCAATACAAAAGTTTGTTGAGATAGTACATCTGTAAATTGATGAATTGATTAATACATAGTAAGTAAGATTATTTTGAAGCACTGAGAACCGACAGCTAACAAGATTTGCTATGCTAACTGGAATGACTTTTTCTTATGAGCCATAATCAAGTCATTTAAATGTATGTGTATAAGTTTGTGTATAGTGCACACACGCATGTAAAATTAATGATCAGTTATTGTAACAAACTAGCTTAAAGTTTATGGAATGAAGGAAACACATGGGTGGTATGTTCCAGTAAGCACTCAACCCACAAACTATAAATAGTAATTCATTCCCATGATTTCCTACT
>WLWD01001411.1_pt1 | contig 72018 bp, 20 predicted proteins | sample 6712731 | NCBI WGS metagenome assembly WLWD01 (sample SAMN12718690, study PRJNA576275) | sponge metagenome | isolation source: marine sponge | host: Mycale hentscheli | place: New Zealand: South Island, Marlborough, Capsize Point | collected 2014-11-01
CATATATACTTTTATACATCATTAATATGAAGACTGGCCAAACCCTTCATACAATAACTACACAACAGACACGAACCACTACACATAATTATTACTATGTTTACTTGCTTCTAACTTGTACATTTTTTATTTATTATTTAATTCCATTGCTACCCTTACTTCTTCATTCTAGAAGAAACTGCTTCCCAGGTATCTTCGAGCCTGTACACAGGAGTGCATTGTAGGCCACCTAGAATAGCCTTGAGAGAGTTGAAGTTTCGCACTGAGCGACACTCCAGGGCAATCTATTAATACATACATACACAGACACAGCTAATGTACATGCGAGCCAGCAACAACATATTTATATTCCTACATATTATATACATATATATGGCAAGTCAACACCAAATGAAATGGAGTGTTAACTAAAATGTAAGTAATTTGCTTACTCTTACTTTGAGTTATTTCACTTACTTTTATGAATGATTCAATGACCTTGGCCCTAGCCTTAGGCGCATTTTCTGCAAGTATCTCAGTGGGCACAAGTAAAGCCAGTTGGTTAAAAGCTTTAATCATGGCCAGCACATTGGGAGACACAGTTTCCTGTCAGAAACAACATAGATGTACGGATTAAAAAGACACTATGTGGAAGATTTTATCTGGTCATAATGAATGAAAGATTATAGAGAAAGCTTGGCATGTTTTATTTACTTTGGTGGCTTTCTTTGTCCATGCTCCATTTTTGAGCTCTTCTGGCCTTATCTTTTGCAAGAGTTGTGAATCTATAAGACAGAGCTCCAAAGCCACCTTTTTAGCTGGAAACAAATGTAGTTTGTTTGTGCCAGCAGTCACATCACAAGGAAGTCTGTTTTGCTTTTCCAGCTCCTTCCTTGTCCAGTTTTTAACATTGTGCACAATTCCCTTGCACACAGGTAACCATGTTTGTTGGATGTGATGAAACCTTAGAAGTTCCATCTTTCAGTCCCTAAAATAGAGAGTAGTGAAGGCTTATGTGGTATGCATTTTACAATGGCAAATAATTTTAAGCTGTAATAAATAATCATAATACAATTAAGACTACGCATTAACAATAATAGAGGCACAAAACAAATATATACAATATATAATATATAGCTGTAAACTTTAGCAAATGTTATAATAGCTAACTTCATTATATCTTGGAAAAAGTAATTTTATCAATGTTGATGTCATCATTCATTATTTTTATCTGGATTCTTGTTTATTTTTTGTTCTTCCCTTTTATTTGTAGGGGAAAGTACCTAGCTAGTGCACAAGTGTGTGTGAGTGATTGAGGGATATCAATTTACACATAGCTATTGGTCTTACAAAACGTCATTTTATCATTTAGTTTGTCATTGTTTTTTGTTGTTCTTATTTCTGGCTCCCTTCTTTTTATTTTATTGGTTTAGGGTATAGTAGCTCAATATTATTGCAAGTATATATATATATAAATATATAATAACATTATAAAAACTTATGCCACAATTGATAAGCTACTTTACTCAAAACCAAAAAAAAATGAAAGCAGGTGATAAAAGTAACTAAGGACAACAACAATGAAATGACCCTTTACAAGATCAGTTGCTATATCTAAATAAATTGTTTGTATTTTACAGACTGCCTGTTCCCCTGTATTCAAAAATATAGTTGCTGTAGTAAAGTTCCACTCCTTTCCTTGTGACTTCCTTAGTGATTGCTGGATAAATCTATAGCTAGAGTTCTGTATTTTCAAGCATTGTATATAGTTCAGCTAGTACAGTTCAGAATTCCAATTGTCTGATAGCTGTTATACAGTTAAAGCTAAAACTTGTTGTTTCACAGGTAAATTTTACTTAAGTACTTTAACTAAGTTGTAACTAGCTAACCCTAGCGCTATTAAACCAAAATAATTTATAAAGGTCATATAAGCTAAATTATGCTCATAAAATAATATCACTTGAAATCAATTAGAAATAATTTCTTTTATGCTAATTTTAATATGTTTTCTATTTGTTTTAGATTGTCTATTAATGTTAAGACAGTTAGGTACGCTTATAGCTTACCAGTAGAAATAATCGATATTGTCTAGGATATAGAAATAATACACAAGTAGCAAACCAAAATATAACCCAACACCACAAAGATCGTGATCAATCACAGCTTGAACCTTTCGTGGAGTCGACGCTATATAATTACATTATTGCGGACATGCGCATTTGGTTCCAAATAAACTCAAGAACCAATGAAAAGCAAGAAAATGCAAAAGCGCCAAGAAATAAAAAGTCGTTAAAACTGAAAAACTGACAGAATGTTAAGCTACTAGAGGCAAGCGTTGCTTCAAGTCTCTGAAAGAGGGTTGAGAGTGGAGGTTGGGTCTGTGGAGCTAGATCTGTCAGCTATTGCTTGACCTAGGAATTTGTTGGTGTGGTTCCTGTCTTCAGTTGGCCTTCCCAATGTTTCTGCTAGAATGATTTCGCTGCTAGAATGATTTCGCTGCTACACCACTAATAATTTTCCTAGAACAGATATTTTTTTATTTAATAATAAAGCGAACTTGGCAAGTACAGCCATTATGACAATGACCCCTATTTCAAACTATAAGGCATGGAGATAATTAATGGACTAGAAATGGATTGGGAAAGTGTAGTAGTATTGCAGCTAGCTACTCAACTTTTTTTTAGTGACTTTAAAGTTATCTTACCAAATAACAACTATATTGGTGTGTTAAGGTGAGTAACCCTAGCGCTTTTAAAACCAAAATAATATAAATACAAGCAAATAAGCAAAATTGTTATAATATCACTTTGAATCAATTAGAAATAATATTCTTTTATGCTAATTTGAAGGATGTTTTTTGTTTTTGTTGTTGTTTTTTGTTGTTGTTGTTTTCTTTTTGGTTTTAGCTAGACTGTTGATTAAATTATTTATGTTAAGATAGATATGTTATAGCTTACCAGTAGAATAATCTATATTGTCTAGGATGTAGAAACAATACACAAGTAGCGCACCAAAACAAACCCAATACCTCACAGATCCGTGAACAATCACAGTGAACCTTCCGCGGAGTAGACGCTATATTGCTGACATGCGCACACTTTTGCAATTAATCTTTGCAGTCTGGTTTCTAGCTGAACTAGTTGCAGTGGAGCTGCCAAGATATTGCTGCGAAAGCCAGGAGGCAATACAATTTTAGTTAGGCCCTTAGAGTAGACCCATGTAGCGCGCAAAGCGCGTGGAGGGTCTGGGGGCATAGCCATACCAAACTTGTTCTGGAGGAATGTGGAACTGGTGAGTTCCCCACCTCCTTTATACCTGAAATTCTACCGCAAATTAGCCACGATAGTGCTAACCTAGCGGTTGAAAGGCTGGCTGATACTACAGGAATTTCTATTTGTGGTTGATGGGGGGGGGGGGCTATTTTTATTTTTATTTATTTATTTATTTTATTTATTTTTTTTTTATTGCTTTGCTGATGAACAGACAGGAGAGGCCAACTAGCTCAGCTATTCTTAAGGCCTTCCTAAAAAAAAACAAGTACCCAATTACAGCTGGATGGACTGGTGGAGCTGGTAGGAGGCAAATGGAAATCAGATGGAAAAATGCCAGAGTTGGGCTTGAACTGGGGACCTGAGGCCCTGAGCCCAGGACACAACCACTACACCACACAGCCACCACAAAGCTTAACTTAGCTTATTCCCGGTAATTTGCTAACCGCCACAACATATGTAAGGCATAACAAATTTTGGTATGGACTAGAGTGGATTGAGAAAGAGTAGATCCAATTTAAAGAAATGTTTAGTATTGCAGCTTCTCAACTTTTTTTTAGTGGCTTGAAGTTATTTTACGAAATATAGCTAATCATATTGGTGTATAGAGAGATGCTCTTCAGAGATGAAAACATCTTCTGAGTGCTGGTTGGTTTTGCAGGGGAACAACTTCTGACAGTAGCACTTTCTAAGCCTTGGGAGTAAATGATAAGTAAAGCAGGCATCCTATCAGGGCAGCCTGATGTTAATTAGCTGTGTAATATATAGCTAACTTAGCCTATATGTAGTTTAGCAAAGTGGTTTGAGTGAGGGTGAAAATAAATTGTTTTAAAAGATTTATGTACAGAATAAATGATTCAGTCATTCTCAGCTGAAGTAATTAAAATAATAACAGAAAATTTTCTTGTTCTAACAGCCAATATTACAAGTTCTAATTAACACAGTATTTGCTCTTAGAACAAGAATATATGCCTTGGAATAATTATTGTCCAACAGCCAAACACTAAAATGGCTTGTAAAAAGCTCAATCAAAGGAACTAATCTTCTTCACTTTCATTCTCACACTCATTAATTTTATCATCCTACAGCTTCTCATCTTCACCTCCAGTAATTCATAATCATTTTAGTCAAGTAGAGGTCTTTAACAGTGATTGTGGGAACTAACCTATACCTCCACAAAACTTCTCCCAATGCTACCACACCAGCTGACTGACTAACCCATACTGTGGAGCTTTACTGCTTAATTATTTCAATTAGAAATAATTAAGTTGTCTGAGCAGTAGATAACCTCTGTGGTTACTTTTCAGTTATATTTCTGTTGTTGATATAGCCATATTTCAATGTAGCTATAAAAAAATGCACCCATATACATGTACATACGTACTGTACTTATTTAGTCTCCTGTAGCCAGACCCTTTACTATCCTTTACCTGCTACACAGTGGGAGTAAAGGGTCTGGCTACAGGAGACTAATACTTGTTATGAATGTGATATAATATAGCCTTCAAACACAGGCATTCCAAGATAAGAAAAAGCCCACCAGCATAAAAGGCCAAAAAGTAAGGTGCCAAAAGATGCAAAATAGAAGAATGATGCCACTGACTCTGCAGCTCTATTTACATTGTCTCGCAACAGTCTTTGTAAAAAATATCAGCAGGTGATGGCCTCAGGAGATGAGATTATGATTAGCATAATGATGATACCATGTTTCTTCATGACATCACAGTAGAACTCTATGGTAACACTGCTTGGGACTTAGTATATCAATCAAAGTTACTAAAATACTCTGAAAATGGCTTAGGGAGAAAGTGGAAATGGGCAGATTCTTCAACCAAAGAATTGGAGGGGGTGGGGGGGCAGAGGTCTGTGGTAAAAGAGACAGAAAATGGAGTTCTTGAGAAACTGGAAGCAGTCTAAAGACCAGAAGGAAGGAGATGAGAAACAAGATGAAAGTAAGCCAGAAAATACAAAAGGAGGTTGGATGAACGACAAAGAAAAGGAAAAGATTATAAAGGAATCTTGGGTGAGAGGAATGGAGTAGAGAAGGTGGATGAAGTGGAGAAAAAGACAAAATAGAAAACAAAAGTTTTGAATGAATGCAAACAACTACTGGATTTAGTAGAACATAACCAAAAGTTTAATAATATCAGTGATAGTTTGGAAAACAAACATAACTAGTAACAACTTTTTCAAGATTATTTCAATGGGAGTTGTAAGAAATGCAGTGCAACATAGCATCATTAACTTAGAAGACCAAATGTTAAAGATTTAGGGTAGAGATGACACACAAAACTAGAGTTTCTCACAATCAAAAGGGTTGACCTTGTGCTAGGACTCTGATCAGTCTCGCATAGCTAGACCCTTTACCAAACTGCCTTTCCCTGTGTAGTGGTGAACAGTTCACTGAAACCTAGCTTATCAAACATTGTATAGCACATCATAAAATGCTGGATTATGTTTTGCAACATGAATTCAGACATCTGTAATGTATGAATAACCCATCTATATCCCTCTCTCACTCTCCATCTATTTCAACCCACCCACCCACCGACTAGCAAAGAAGAATAAGATTAGCTATCTTGGTTTTCTTAATGTTTTTTGTTTGTTTGTTTGTTTGTTTCTTTGTGTTTGTTTGTTTTGTTTTTTTACTTATAAAACAAAAATGAGGTGGAAAACAAATGAAGAAAAAACGTATCAGAATGATTGTACACAGAACATATAAGTTAAAGCCAAGCGTCACCTATGTCAATTGGAGAACATTTCCTATTCCGGCTCCTATCCTTTGCAAGAGAACCTTTGATAATTTTTTTGTTCCAAATCTTATTCCTCTCTCCATTCTGATATTTCCAGTCCATGTCCAGCGGGTTCTTCGAGACGGGCAAGACTGCCTGGGGCAATGGGAAAGTCCAGGGATCACGGCGACCAGGAGCTGATCGGCGATTAGACGACACAGCAAGAGGAGGATGTCTGCTTGGCAACTGAACCCGAGCTGACTTGAAACCTTCTCTCTCCAACAACCTATCCGCCGCTTGCACAACTAATTCTTCTCTTTGCTTCTCAGATCCAATTGATTTAGTTTCCTTGGGGAGGGGCTGAGAGGACCCCAAAGCCTTGTACCGACCATGTGATGCTAGTCGCATGACAAGACCTTCCCCAAAGATATCCGAAAAGAAGCCATAAAGAGACATGGAAGACTCCCTGGGCTTGCTGTCATTCTTCAAACCATTGCTGGTGTCATGCAAGTCTCCTTCCAACACAGACCCTGGATTCAGTGAGAGAGATGGACTGCCAAACAGACTAGAAGAAGGTCCAGATGTAGAAGAAGGCATGAGCCTACTGGAATGGTCCATGACATTACTGCCTCGTGAGAGAAGACCACGCCCTACGGAACTAGTCTTAGTACCACTGCCTCCACCGCCGCTGCTGTTACCAACTCCGCTCTCTGCCAACACAGGTTTGCTCTGGAGGGGTAGAAAGACTGATGTGTTGCATGTGAGAAGCAGTTCGGCCGTCAGCTAAAAACAATAATAATTGTTAAGTATTAGAGTAAAGTGGATGCAAGATAAATGTGTATTATAAATTAAAGTTTATTAAACACAGCCCAACAAAAATAAATAAACAAGTAAAGAAAAAAATGAAGAACGTCAATTAGGAAAAAAACTTATTTTAATTTTTTTTTAAGTTACTTAAATTTCTGAACCAAACCGTTTTTATTAGACTTTCTAGACAGTTACTACCTGACAGAATTGTATGCCATATTATACACATAGCTAAATAACAAATCTCATCTCAAAACAAATGTCATTAATACAGAGTGGAGAAAAGTTCTACCTCAATAACATAACACTATATACTTACACATGAAACCACCGTACCTCCAGCTCCACACCCATTCCCTCCCCTTCTAATGTATGTCCACCTACCCACTTACCAGCACAGCATCCATGACTTTACTGACATCCCTTTTCCCATTCACACCGCCTGAATCGGCCAGAGAAGAGAGATAGTGGACTAGCGACTGCATGTGGGGGCAGAATACATTGACGACGGTAACTGGGCCGTGGAAAACGAGTGTTGGGATGACACCATAGAGCACCGGCATGGTCGAAGAGTGGGGAGGGGTCAAGACTGCCTGGAAATCACTAGACAGTTCTTGCAAGCATTCCGTGAGCATTGAAGAACATCTGGAATATGTTTGTGTGTGTGTGTGTGTGTGTGTGTGTGTGTGTGAGGGGGGAGTTGTTGGCTATTACTTGGTTGTTTCATTACACACAAGGGGCCAACAGGCCATAACATTTTCCCCTCTCGTTTTAAATCCCCTCACGTTTTAAATGCTAATGACATTAAACATACTGCAAACATTTCTTTTCTCTAATAAAGCAACTGGAGCAATTAAAGTGCCTCATCATCATTATTGGATATGAAAACTATTCTTTAAATACCTTAAAGAAAGAGAAAAAGAAAAAGACAAAAAAAAAATTCTGTGAGACCAAGTTGGATGACTGACCTGGTCAGCAGCTGAGCCAGAGAAAGTGCCGCCATTCTCCTGACGTCCCAATGGCTCAATAAATTAGAGTCATCGTTCTGTTGTGCAGTGAGGAGGTAAGAGGAAGAGAGGATGATCTCCTTGAGGGAAGGGAAGAGAGCAGAGCAGTAAGGATTGAGGAACAAACCCTGGTTCTGAAACAACGCCAGAAGAAGTTTCAGTAGTCTATCCAGCTGTAGAGGTGTGAACTGGTCCCAGTGCGATAGCTACAGACATGCATGCACCCCCACTACTGAATGGAGGGACACTGTTAATTAAAATGCTGATTGTGGTTTGAGACAGTTAATCAATAATTGTGGTTTAGTCATAATCATGCATCCAATCTCAGAACTTTGTGTGTGTGTATGATTCACAGTTTTGTAATTCATTAAAAAGGATTTGATTGTTATTGACTAGCTCTGTTAACAATATTCTCTATGCATCACAATAGTTGATAAAATTCTGTAGTTTTGTAAGAATTTTGCAATTTCTATTATTTTAACATTTAAATATTTACTTTAAATGTTAATTGGATTTGCATACAGTTGTTGTGTCAATATAAACATAATAAAGTTGCTATTGAACATTCAATTTAGTATTGTTAGTGATTGTGGAGAGTCACTATGCTTCCCTCTCCCGTGATAATTTATAGTTTTCTTTTTCTGTATTCACCATGCTATGTTGCACTACATTTTTTACATTGTCCATTGAAATGATTCGATTGCAACATTCCTTGCTAGCCGACTTTATTTGTTCTAAAAGATCAGTGGTTTTTGTGCTTATTGTCTTCTCCTGTACAAGTATTTTGTTATCTTCTATTTCCAGTTTCTCACAATCCCCATTTTCTGCCTTTTTTACCACCGACTTTTCTCGTTTCTCTTCTTTAATGCCTTTCTCTTCTGTGATATTTCCCACTGGCACCTCAAGCCGATGACCATCCACCTTTATATCCTGTTCACAGTATTTATTCTTAAACTTTTCTTCCATAATGTGTAGATGTTTTTTCTCTTTTTTCCCCTTCTGTTCACAGTCTTGTATCGACTGCTTGTCCTCTCTGTATTTCTCCTCCTTACATTCTTCCTCACTGTGCTCCTCAATTCTAAGCACTTCTTTCAAGATTGTTATGAAACTTTGCGCTTGACATTCTGTGTTGCTGGTAGAGTGATCACAGATTTCTACAGTGATGTCATCCATAGATATGGTATCATAGATATTGCTAGTCTTATTCTCTTCTCCTGCATTATCACTCAAGGCCATCATCAACTTTAAACCATTTTTACAGCTTGTGCTGCAATGATTTTTGTCACACGATGTGGAGGGAACTGCACTGTCAGAGGTGTCCTTCTGTAAATTTGTATCTTTTGGCACCATATTTGGGCCATTCCTTGGGGTGGGCTTCTTCATATCTTGGAATGCCTCTGTTTGAAGGACCTAGTACAAACAAAATTTATTAGATTAAGTGGAGTTGTGCTTTACAAGTACAAAATAAGAATAAAATTCTAACTACATCACAAATGATGTATTTAATTAAAAGTATGAAATATAATATTATATGTAATATTATAATTATATACATTCATATTTAATGTCATTGATGCCCAAAACTTACTTGGGTGAGGAACATTCCAAAAAAAGGAACAAATGGAACTCCTTTGTCCAAATATTTTTGCATCTTAGCTCTGTATGCTTGCCAGTTATGTTCTTCTGACATGAGTTCACAGAGCTTGTCAAATTGCCTGCATACAAATAATGAATGGCATTCACATGCATGGGACAAGGACTCAAAGTTCTATTATAATTAAATTTGTATTGCCATTATAAATAGTCAATTATATTATAATTAAAAGCATGTGCACACTTGTAAATAATTATTTTTTATTATGTCTTTGTATTTGGATATAAAGTTGTTGGAAAATCTTTGCAACTGTGTTTTATGAAAACAAACAATTATGCAATGGTGAAATGTTCCATATATACTTTTATACATCATTAATATGAAGACTGACCAAACCCTTCATACAATAACTACACAGCAGACACGAACCACTACACATAATTATTACTATTTTTACTTGCTTCTAACTTGTACATTTTCATTTATTATTTAATTCCATTGCCACCCTTACTTCTTCTTTCTAGAAGAAACTGCTTCCCAGGTATCATCGAGCCTGTACACAGGAGTGCATTGTAGGCCACCTAGAATAGCCTTGAGAGAGTTGAAGTTTCGCACTGAGCGACACTCCAGGGCAATCTATTAATACATACATACACAGACACAGCTAATGTACATGCGAGCCAGCAACAACATATTTATATTCCTACATATTATATACATATATATGGCAAGTCAACACCTAATGAAATGGAGTGTTAACTAAAATGTAAGTAATTTGCTTACTCTTACTTTGAGTTCTTTCACTTACTTTTATGAACGATTCAATGACCTTGGCCCTAGCCTTAGGCGCATTTTCTGCAAGTATCTCAGTGGGCACAAGTAAAGCCAGTTGGTTAAAAGCTTTAATCATGGCCAGCACATTGGGAGACACAGTTTCCTGTCAGAAACAACATAGATGTACGGATTAAAAAGACACTATGTGGAAGATTTTATCTGGTCATAATGAATGAAAGATTATAGAGAAAGCTTGGCATGTTTTATTTACTTTGGTGGCTTTCTTTGTCCATGCTCCATTTTTGAGCTCTTCTGGCCTTATCGTTTGCAAGAGTTGTGAATCTATAAGACAGAGCTCCAAAGCCACCTTTTTAGCTGGAAACAAATGTAGTTTGTTTGTGCCAGCAGTCACATCACAAGGAAGTCTGTTTTGCTTTTCCAGCTCCTTCCTTGTCCAGTTTTTAACATTGTGCACAATTCCCTTGCACACAGGTAACCAGGTTTGTTGGATGTGATGAAACCTTAGAAGTTCCATCTTTCAGTCCCTAAAATAGAGAGTAGTGAAGGCTTATGTGGTATGCATTTTACAATGGCAAATAATTTTAAGCTGTAATAAATAATCATAATACAATTAAGACTACACATTAACAATAATAGAGGCACAAAACAAATATATACAATATAGCTTTAAACTTTAGCAAATGTTATAGTAGCTAACTTCATTATATCTTGGAAAAAGTAATTTTATCAATGTTGATGTCATCATTCATTTTTTTTTTTTATCCGGCTTCTTGTTTATTTTTTGTTCTTCCTTTTTATTTGTAGGGTAAAGTACCTAACTAGTGCACAAGTGTGTGTGAGTGATTGAGGGATATCAATTAATACACATAGCTATTGGTCTTACAAAATGTCATTTTACCATCTCAATATTATTGCAAGTATATATATATATAAATATATAATAACATTATAAAAACTTGTGCCACAATTGATAAGCTAGCTACTTTACTCAAAACCAAAAAATATGAAAGCAGGTGATAAAAGTAACTAAGGACAACAACAATAAAATGACCCTTTACAAGATCAGTTGCTATATCTAAATAAATTGTTTGTATTTTACAGACTGCCTGTTCCCCTGTATTCAAAAATATAGTTGCTGTAGTAAAGTTCCACTCCTTTCCTTGTGGCTTCCATAGAGTTCTGTATTTTCAAGCGATTGTATATATTTCAGCTAGCACAGTTCAGAATTCCAATTGTCTGATAGCTGTTATACAGTTAAAGCTAAAACTTATTGTTTCACAGGTAAATTTTACTTAAGTACTTTAACTAAGTTGTAACTAGCTAACCCTAGCGCTATTAAACCAAAATAATTTATGATGGTCATATAAGCTAAATTATGCTCATAAAATATCACTTTAAATCAATTAGAAATAAATTCTTTATGCTAATTTTAATGTTTTCTATTTGTTTTAGATTGTCTATTAATGTTAAGACAGTTAGGTACGCTTATAGCTTACCAGTTGAAATAATCGATATTGTCTAGGATGTAGAAATAATACACAAGTAGCAAACCAAAAAATAACCCAACACCACAAAGATCGTGATCAATCACAGCGTGAACCTTTCCCTGGAGTCGACGCTATATAATTACATTATTGCGGACATGCGCGTTTGGTTCCAAATAAACTCAAGAATCAATAAAAAGCAAGAAAATGCAAAAACGCCAAGAAATTAAAAGTCATTAAAACTGAAAAACTGACAGAATGTTAAGCTACTCCACCTAGGAAGGGGGAAGGTCGGCTGGCATGGATCTAGGGGCAAGCGTTGCTTCAAGTCTCTGAATGAGGGTTGAGAGTGGAGGTTGGGTCTGTGGAGCTAGATCTGTCAGCTATTACTTGACACCTAGGAATTTGTTGGTGTGGTTCCTGTCTTCAGTTGGCCCTCCCAATGTTTCTGCAACGAGTGGGATACAGTTCACTCCAGCTGACTGCAGGCTGGGAGGTTGGACTTCAGCTTAAGCTGGACACTAAGTAGTCCCTGCATTCCAAGCATTCTACCTGAAGTACTTGCAGTTAATCGTACTGTTGGAGCTTGTTATGAGCAATAATAGCTTGTTTTTCTTCATTATATAGCTATTCTCTGAATTGATCTTAGCTATAGAATGCCATCTATATTTTTATTCATTAATAAACCTCGTATCTAGTTAATACTTCTATTAATTAGTCAACAAATTTGGAGGTACTTACCAGAATTGAAAGTGAAGGAGACAATAAATGGCAAGAATTAATTGGAAGAGATGATAAGGCGCAACCATATGCTGCAAGATGGTCTAAACGTTTTTTTAATAAGAATTCTTAAAATTAGAATTTGAGCCAAATGAATAGCCAAAAGCACTATTTATCTAGCTCGCTATTTGTTCAATCAGATTTGTTATGGAGGCAAGAATTACTGCTTTTAACAAGAAATAGCCAACTGATGAGAACAAAATAACCGAGTTATTTACTATAACTGTACATTTTTTACTTGCTAATCCTACTTATTACTTTAGTTTGACTCCTAATAACTAATTATACTACTTGTATTTAGCTACTATCATCTATAACTTAGTTTTGACGAGGAAATAATTTTGTATATTGCTTTTTAAACGTGCTAGCTAGCTAGCTAGGAAAAATATAAGACAAAAAGCTAATTCCAGAATCTACACGATTGATTTTATCGTCAAACATGCTAAGTGACATCTACTGTACAGTAAGTATTAAATTAGTGGACTGCTCAAGTTCGTTCGTTCTCAAATACTAACATTAAGTAGCTATTTCTTGTAGCTAGGTACAATTTTTAAATGTCCTGCCAGTAATCTAATTTTTGATTATTTGGTTCTCTTCATCCAGCTCTTCAAAATGGCATCCTCCAACGAAGTCAATATGAATTGACCTCTTTATTTGCTGTGTGCAACGTAAAATTCACAATATATTTTTAGTGCGGACAGACTCCACCTTAGTTCTTTTCTGCTTTAGGAGACGATGAATTTATAGGTCAGTGGGTTCTCACTCCAAACTGGGCTCCCTTTGTAAGATACAATTTACCTTGGTTTGTGGAGCGTACGCGACACGCAGGAGTAGGATTTTTCGTGAGGCGGAATGAATTGGTGAGGTACGCAGACGCGAAAACGTTCCGACCAGGACAAATACGCCAGCGTAATCGCTCAAGGCGGAACTATTCGCGGACATAATGATTTCGCTGCTAGAATAGTTTCGCTGCTAGAATGATTTGCTGCTAGAACGATATCGCTGCTAGAATGATTTCCCTGTTAGAATGATTTCGCTGCTACACCACTAATAATTTTCCTAGAACTGATATTTTTTATTTAATAATAAAGCGAACTTGGCAAGTACAGCCATTATGGCAATGACCCCTATTTCAAACTGTAAGGCGTGGAGATAATTAATGGACTAGAAATGAATTGAGAAAGTGTAGTAGTATTGCAGCTAGCTACTCAACTTTTTTTTAGTGACTTTAAAGTTATCTTACCAAATAACAACTATATTGGTGTGTTGATGAGTAACCCTAGCGCTTTTAAAACCAAAATAATATAAATACAAGCAAATAAGCAAAATTATTATAATATCACTTTGAATCAATTAGAAATAATATTCTTTTATGCTAATTTGAAGGATGTTTTTTGTTTTTGTTGTTGTTTTTAGTTGTTGTTTTTTTCTTTTTGGTTTTAGCTAGACTGTTGATTAAATTATTAATGTTAAGACATATATGTTATAGCTTACCAGTAGAATAATCGTAGGAGAAAAAATACACAAGTAGCGCACCAAAACAATAACCCAATACCTCACAGATCCGTGAACAATCACAGTGAACCTTCCGCGGAGTCGACGCTATATTGCTGACATGCGCACACTTTTGCAAGACGCTATATTGCCGACATGCGCACACTTTTGCAATTAATCTTTGCAGTCTGGTTTCTAGCTGAACTAGTTGCAGTGGAGCTGCCAAGATATTGCTGGGAAAGCCAGGAGGCAATAAAATTTTAGTTAGGCCCTTAGAGTAGACCCATGTAACGCGCAAAGCGCGTGGAGGGTCTTGGGGCATAGCCATACCAAACTTGTTCTGGAGGAATGTGGAACTGGTGAGTTCCCCACCTCCTTTATACCTGAAATTCTACCGCAAATTAGCCACGATAGTGCTAACCTAGCGTTGAAAGGCTGGCTGATACTACAGGAATTTCTATTTGTGGTTGAGGGGGGGGCTATTTTTATTTTTATTTATTTATTTATTTTTTTTTTTTTTTTATTGCTTTGCTGATGAACAGACAGGAGAGGCCAACTAGATCAGCTATTCTTAAGGCCTTCCTAAAAAAAAACCAAGTACCCAATTACAGCTGGGTGGACTGGTGGGGGGCTGGTAGGAGGCAGATGGAAATCAGATGGAAAAAAATGCCAGAGTTGGGCTTGAACTGGGGACCTGAGGCCCTGAGCCCAGGACACAACCACTACACCACACAGCCACCACAAAGCTTAACTTAGCTTATTCCCGGTAATTTGCTAACCGCCACAACATATGTAAGGCATAACAAATTTTGGTATGGACTAGAGTGGATTGAGAAAGAGTAGATCCAATTTAAAGAAATGTTTAGTATTGCAGCTTCTCAACTTTTTTTTAGTGGCTTGAAGATATTTTACGAAATATAGCTAATCATATTGGTGTATAGAGAGATGCTCTTCAGAGATGAAAACATCTTCTGAGTGCTGGTTGGTTTTGCAGGGGAACAACTTCTGACAGTAGCACTTTCTAAGCCTTGGGAGTAAACGATAAGTAAAGCAGGCATCCTATCAGGGCAGCCTGATGCTAATTAGCTGGGTAGTAGATAGCCAGCTTAGCCTATATGTAGTTTAGCAGAGTGGTTTGAGTGAGGGTGAAAATAAAATTTAAGTCTTAAACAGGATTGTTTAAAAGATTTATGTACAGAATAAATGATTCAGTCATTCTCAGCTGAAGTAATTAAAATAATAACAGAAATTTTTCTTGTTCTAACAGCCAATATTACAAGTTTTAATTAACACAATATTTGCTCTTAGAAAAAGAATATATGCCTTGGAATAATTATTGTCCAACAGCCAAACACTAAAGGGCTTGTGAAAAGCTCAATCAAAGGAACTAATCTTCTTCACTTTCCTTCACACTCATTAATTTTATCATCCTACAGCTTCTCATCTTCACCTCCAGTAATTCATAATCATTTTAGTCAAGTAGAGGTCTTTAACAGTGATTGTGGGAACTAACCTATACCCTCCACAAAACTTCTCCCAATGTTACCACACCAGCTGACTGACTAACCCATACTGTGGAGCTTTACTGCTTAATTATTTCAGTTAGAAATAAAATAAGTTGTCTGAGCAGTAGATAACCTCTGTGGTTACTTTTCAGTTATATTTCTGTTGTTGATATAGCCATATTTCAATGTAGCTATAAAAAAAATGCACCCATATACATGTACATATCCTTTACCTGCTACACAGTGGAGCTGGCTACAGGAGACTAATACTTGTTATGACTGTGATATATAGCCTTCAAACACAGGCATTCCAAGATAAGAAAAAACCCACCAGCATAAAAGGCCAAAAGTAAGGTGCCAAAAGATGCAAAATAGAAGAATGATGCCACTGACTCTGCAGCTCTATTTACATCGTCTCGCAACAGTCTTTGTAAAAAATATCAGCAGGTGATGGCCTCGTCTGATAATGCAGGAGATGAGATTATTACTATGTTTCTTCGTGACAGCACAGTAGAACTCTATGGTAACACTGCTTGGGACTTAGTATATCAATTTCAAAGTTACTAAAATACTCTGAAAATGGCTTAGGATTAAGGAGAAAGTGTAAATGGGAAGATTCTTCAACCAAAGAATTGGAGGGGGGTGGGGGCAGAGATCTGTGGTAAAAGAGACAGAAAATGGAGTTCTTGAGAAACTGGAAGCAGTCTAAAGACCAGAAGGAAGGAGATGAGAAACAAGATGAAAGTAAGCCAGAAAATACAAAAGGAGGTTGGATGAACGACAAAGAAAAGGAAAAGATTATAAAGGAATCTTGGGTGAGAGGAATGGAGTAGAGAAGGTGGATGAAGTGGAGAAAAAGACAAAATAGAAAACAAAAGTTTTGAATGAATGCAAACAACTACTGGATTTAGTAGAACATAACCAAAAGTTTAATAATATCAGTGATGTTTGGAAAACAAACATGACTAGTAACAACTTTTTCAAGATTATTTCAATAGGAGCTGTAAGAAATGCAGTGCAACATAGCATCATTAACTTAGAAGACGAAATGTTAAAGATTTAGGGTAGAGATGACACACAAAACTAGAGTTTATCAATCAAAAAGGTTGACCTTGTGCTAGGACTCTGATGTACCAAACTGCCTTTCCCTGCGTAGTGGTCCAGTAAATGGTCTAGCTACACGAGACTGAACCCTTAAGCCAACCTTGTCAATTAATGTCACGTATGAACATGTCTCTCTATTGATTTATCACCACATTGCCCAACCTACTTCAAATAGTTCTCTGTACTCAAATATACTCCAACAGTCTACAAGAAGTCAACCTCCTAAAATCTAACATGCACAAGTTAATGAACAGTTCACTGAAACCTAGCTTATCAAACATTGTACAGCACATCATCAAACGCTGGATTATGTTTTGCAACATGAATTCAGACATCTGTAATGTATGAATAACCCATCTATATATCTCTCTCTCACTCTCCATCTATTTCAACCCACCCACCCACCGACTAGCAAAGAAGAATAAGATTAGCTATCTTGGTTTTCTTAATGTTTTTTTTTGTTTGTTTGTTTGTTTCTTTGTTTTTGTTTGTTTGTTTTGTTTTTTTACTTATAAAACAAAAATGAGGTGGAAAACAAATGAAGAAAAAACGTATAAGAATGATTGTACACAGAACATATAAGTTAAAGCCAAGCGTCACCTATGTCAATTGGAGAACATTTCCTATTCCGGCTCCTATCCTTCGCAAGAGAACCTTTGATAATTTTTTTGTTCCAAATCTTATTCCTCTCTCCATTCTGATATTTCCAGTCCATGTCCAGCGGGTTCTTCGAGACGGGCAAGACTGCCTGGGGCAATGGGAAAGTCCAGGGATCACGGCGACCAGGAGCTGATCGGCGATGAGACGACACAGCAAGAGGAGGATGTCTGCTTGGCAACTGAACCCGAGCTAACTTGAAACCTTCTCTCTCCAACAACCTATCCGCCGCTTGCACAACTAATTCTTCTCTTTGCTTCTCAGATCCAATTGATTTAGTTTCCTTGGGGAGGGGCTGAGAGGACCCCAAAGCCTTGTACCGACCATGTGATGCTAGTCGCATGACAAAACCTTCCCCAAAGATATCCGAAAAGAAGCCATAAAGAGACATGGAAGACTCCCTGGGCTTGCTGTCATTCTTCAAACCATTGCTGGTGTCATGCAAGTCTCCTTCCAACACAGACCCTGGGTTCAGTGAGAGAGATGGACTGCCAAACAGACTAGAAGAAGGTCCAGATGTAGAAGAAGACATGAGCCTACTGGAATGGTCCATGACATCACGGCCTGGTGAGAGAAGACCACGCCCTACGGAACTAGTCTTAGTACCACTGCCTTCACCGCCGCTGCTGTTACCAACTCCGCTCTCTGCCAACACAGGTTTGCTCTGGAGGGGTAGAAAGACTGATGTGTTGCATGTGAGAAGCAGTTCGGCCGTCAGCTAAAAACAATAATAATTGTTAAGTATTAGAGTAAAGTGGATGCAAGATAAATGTGTATTATAAATTAAAGTTTATTAAACACAGCCCAACAAAAATAAATAAACAAGTAAAGAAAAAAATGAAGAACGTCAATTAGGAAAAAAACTTATTTTAATTTTTTTTAAAGTTACTTACATTTCTGAACCAAACCGTTTTTATTAGACTTTCTAGACAGTTACTACCTGACAGAATTGTATGCCATATTATACACATAGCTAAATAACAAATCTCATCTCAAAACAAATGTCATTAATACAGAGTGGAGAAAAGTTCTACCTCAATAACATAACACTATATACTTACACATGAAACCACCGTACCTCCAGCTCCACACCCATTCCCTCCCCTTCTAATGTATGTCCACCTACCCACTTACCAGCACAGCATCCATGACTTTACTGATATCCCTTTTCCCATTCACACCGCCTGAATCGGCCAGAGAAGAGAGATAGTGGACTAGCGACTGCATGTGGGGGCAGAATACATTGACGACGGTAACTGGGCCGTGGAAAACGAGTGTTAGGATGACACCATAGAGCACCGGCATGGTCGAAGAGTGGGGAGGGGTCAAGACTGCCTGGAAATCACTAGACAGTTCATGCAAGCATTTCGTGAGCATTGAAGAACATCTGGAATATGTTTGTGTGTGTGTGTGTGTGTGTGTGTGTGTGTGTGTGTGTGTGTGAGGGGAGAGTTGTTGGCTATTACTTTGTTGTTTCATTATACACACAAAGGGCCAACAGGCCATAACATTTTCCCCTCTCGTTTTAAATCCCCTCTCGTTTTAAATGCTAATGACATTAAACATACTGCAAACATTTTTTTTTCTCTAATAAAGCCACTGGAGCAATTAAAGTGCCTCATCATCATTATTGGATATGAAAACTATTCTTTAAATACCTTAAAGAGAGAGCAAAAGAAAAAGACAAAAAAAAAATTCTGTGAGACCGAGTTGGATGACTGACCTGGTCAGCAGCTGAGCCAGAGAAAGTGCCGCCATTCTCCTGACGTCCCAATGGCTCAATAAATTAGAGTCATCCGTCTGTTGTGCAGTGAGGAGGTAAGAGGAAGAGAGGATGATCTCCTTGAGGGAAGGGAAGAGAGCAGAGCAGTAAGGATTGAGGAACAAACCCTGGTTCTGAAACAACGCCAGAAGAAGTTTCAGTAGTCTATCCAGCTGTAGAGGTGTGAACTGGTCCCAGTGCGATAGCTACAGACATGCATGCACCCCCACTACTGAATGGAGGGACACTGTTAATTAAAATGCTGATTGTGGTTTGAGACAGTTAATCAATAATTGTGGTTTAGTCATAATCATGCATCCAATCTCAGAACTTTGTGTGTGTGTATGATTCACAGTTTTGTAATTCATTAAAAAGGATTTGATTGTTATTGACTAGCTCTGTTAACAATATTCTCTATGCATCACAATAGTTGATAAAATTCTGTAGTTTTGTAAGAATTTTGCAATTTCTATTATTTTAACATTTAAATATTTACTTTAAATGTTAATTGGATTTGCATACAGTTGTTGTGTCAATATAAACATAATAAAGTTGCTATTGAACATTCAATTTAGTATTGTTAGTGATTGTGGAGAGTCACTATGCTTCCCTCTCCCGTGATAATTTATAGTTTTCTTTTTCTGTATTCACCATGCTATGTTGCACTACATTTTTTACATTGTCCATTGAAATGATTCGATTGCAACATTCCTTGCTAGCCGACTTTATTTGTTCTAAAAGATCAGTGGTTTTTGTGCTTATTGTCTTCTCCTGTACAAGTATTTTGTTATCTTCTATTTCCAGTTTCTCACAATCCCCATTTTCTGCCTTTTTTACCACCGACTTTTCTCGTTTCTCTTCTTTAATGCCTTTCTCTTCTGTGATATTTCCCACTGGCACCTCAAGCCGATGACCATCCACCTTTATATCCTGTTCACAGTATTTATTCTTAAACTTTTCTTCCATAATGTGTAGATGTTTTTTCTCTTTTTTCCCCTTCTGTTCACAGTCTTGTATCGACTGCTGGTCCTCTCTGTATTTCTCCTCCTTACATTCTTCCTCAGTGTGCTCCTCAATTCTAAGCACTTCTTTCAAGATTGTTATGAAACTTTGCGCTTGACATTCTGTGTTGCTGGTAGAGTGATCACAGATTTCTACAGTGATGTCATCCATAGATATGGTATCATAGATGTTGCTAGTCTTATTCTCTTCTCCTGCATTATCACTCAAGGCCATCATCAACTTTAAACCATTTTTACAGCTTGTGCTGCAATGATTTTTGTCACACGATGTGGAGGGAACTGCACTGTCAGAGGTGTCCTTCTGTAAATTTGTATCTTTTGGCACCGTATTTTGGCCATTCCTTGGGGTGGGCTTCTTCATATCTTGGAATGCCTCTGTTTGAAGGACCTAGTACAAACAAAATTTATTAGATTAAGTGGAGTTGTGCTTTACAAGTACAAAATAAGAATAAAATTCTAACTACATCACAAATGATGTATTTAATTAAAAGTATGAAATATAATATTATATGTAATGTATTATAATTATATACATTCATATTTAATGTCATTGATGCCCAAAACTTACTTGGGTGAGGAACATTCCAAAAAAAGGAACAAATGGAACTCCTTTGTCAAAATATTTTTGCATCTTAGCTCTGTATGCTTGCCAGTTATGTTCTTCTGACATGAGTTCACAGAGCTTGTCAAATTGCCTGCATACAAATAATGAATGGCATTCACATGCATGGGACAAGGACTCAAAGTTCTATTATAATTAAATTTGTATTGCCATTATAAATAGTCAATTATATTATAATTAAAAGCATGTGCACACTTGTAAATAATTTTTTTAATTATGTCTGTATTTGGATATAAAGTTGGTGGAAAATATTTGCAACTGTGTTTTATGAAAACAAACAATTATGCAATGGTGAAATATTCCATATATACTTTTATACATCATTAATATGAAGACTGACCAAACCCTTCATACAATAACTACACAACAGACACGAACCACTACACATAATTATTACTATTTTTACTTGCTTCTAACTTGTACATTTTCATTTATTATTTAATTCCATTGCTACCCTTACTTCTTCTTTCTAGAAGAAACTGCTTCCCAGGTATCTTCGAGCCTGTACACAGGAGTGCATTGTAGGCCACCTAGAATAGCCTTGAGAGAGTTGAAGTTTCGCACTGAGCGACACTCCAGGGCAATCTATTAATACATACATACACAGACACAGCTAATGTACATGCGAGCCAGCAACAACATATTTATATTCCTACATATTATATACATATATATGGCAAGTCAACACCTAATGAAATGGAGTGTTAACTAAAATGTAAGTAATTTGCTTACTCTTACTTTGAGTTCTTTCACTTACTTTTATGAACGATTCAATGACCTTGGCCCTAGCCTTAGGCGCATTTTCTGCAAGTATCTCAGTGGGCACAAGTAAAGCCAGTTGGTTAAAAGCTTTAATCATGGCCAGCACATTGGGAGACACAGTTTCCTGTCAGAAACAACATAGATGTACGGATTAAAAAGACACTATGTGGAAGATTTTATCTGGTCATAATGAATGAAAGATTATAGAGAAAGCTTGGCATGTTTTATTTACTTTGGTGGCTTTCTTTGTCCATGCTCCATTTTTGAGCTCTTCTGGCCTTATCTTTTGCAAGAGTTGTGAATCTATAAGACAGAGCTCCAAAGCCACCTTTTTAGCTGGAAACAAATGTAGTTTGTTTGTGCCAGCAGTCACATCACAAGGAAGTCTGTTTTGCTTTTCCAGCTCCTTCCTTGTCCAGTTTTTAACATTGTGCACAATTCCCTTGCACACAGGTAACCAGGTTTGTTGGATGTGATGAAACCTTAGAAGTTCCATCTTTCAGTCCCTAAAATAGAGAGTAGTGAAGGCTTATGTGGTATGCATTTTACAATGGCAAATAATTTTAAGCTGTAATAAATAATCATAATACAATTAAGACTACGCATTAACAATAATAGAGGCACAAAACAAATATATACAATATATAATATATAGCTGTAAACTTTAGCAAATGTTATAATAGCTAACTTCATTATATCTTGGAAAAAGTAATTTTATCAATGTTGATGTCATCATTCATTATTTTTATCTGGATTCTTGTTTATTTTTTGTTGTTCCCTTTTATTTGTAGGGTAAAGTACCTAGCTAGTGCACAAGTGTGTGTGAGTGATTGAGGGATATCAATTTACACATAGCTATTGGTCTTACAAAACGTCATTTTATCATTTAGTGTGTCATTGTTTTTTGTTGTTCTTATTTCTGGCTCCCTTCTTTTTATTTTATTGGTTTAGGGTATAGTAGCTCAATATTATTGCAAGTATATATATATATATAAATATATAATAACATTATAAAAACTTATGCCACAATTGATAAGCTACTTTACTCAAAACCAAAAAAAAATGAAAGCAGGTGATAAAAGTAACTAAGGACAACAACAATGAAATGACCCTTTACAAGATCAGTTGCTATATCTAAATAAATTGTTTGTATTTTACAGACTGCCTGTTCCCCTGTATTCAAAAATATAGTTGCTGTAGTAAAGTTCCACTCCTTTCCTTGTGACTTCCTTAGTGATTGCTGGATAAATCTATAGCTAGAGTTCTGTATTTTCAAGCATTGTATATAGTTCAGCTAGTACAGTTCAGAATTCCAATTGTCTGATAGCTGTTATACAGTTAAAGCTAAAACTTGTTGTTTCACAGGTAAATTTTACTTAAGTACTTTAACTAAGTTGTAACTAGCTAACCCTAGCGCTATTAAACCAAAATAATTTATAAAGGTCATATAAGCTAAATTATGCTCATAAAATAATATCACTTTAAATCAATTAGAAATAAATTCTTTTATGCTAATTTTAATATGTTTTCTATTTGTTTTAGATTGTCTATTAATGTTAAGACAGTTAGGTAAGCTTATAGCTTACCAGTAGAATTAATCGATATTGTCTAGGATGTAGAAATAATACACAAGTAGCAAACCAAAATATAACCCTACACCACAAAGATCGTGATCAATCACAGCTTGAACCTTTCGTGGAGTCGACGCTATATAATTACATTATTGCGGACATGCGCATTTGGTTCCAAATAAACTCAAGAACCAATGAAAAGCAAGAAAATGCAAAAGCGCCAAGAAATAAAAAGTCTTTAAAACTGAAAAACTGACAGAATGTTAAGCTACTAGAGGCAAGCGTTGCTTCAAGTCTCTGAAAGAGGGTTGAGAGTGGAGGTTGGGTCTGTGGAGCTAGATCTGTCAGCTATTGCTTGACCTAGGAATTTGTTGGTGTGGTTCCTGTCTTCAGTTGGCCTTCCCAATGTTTCTGCTAGAATGATTTCGCTGCTAGAATGATTTCGCTGCTACACCACTAATAATTTTCCTAGAACAGATATTTTTTTATTTAATAATAAAGCGAACTTGGCAAGTACAGCCATTATGACAATGACCCCTATTTCAAACTATAAGGCATGGAGATAATTAATGGACTAGAAATGGATTGGGAAAGTGTAGTAGTATTGCAGCTAGCTAATCAAGTGACTTTAAAGTTATCTTACCAAATAACAACTATATTGGTGTGTTAAGGTGAGTAACCCTAGCGCTTTTAAAACCAAAATAATATAAATACAAGCAAATAAGCAAAATTGTTATAATATCACTTTGAATCAATTAGAAATAATATTCTTTTATGCTAATTTGAAGGATGTTTTTTGTTTTTGTTGTTGTTTTTTGTTGTTGTTGTTTTCTTTTTGGTTTTAGCTAGACGGTTGATTAAATTATTTATGTTAAGATAGATATGTTATAGCTTACCAGTAGAATAATCGATATTGTCTAGGATGTAGAAACAATACACAAGTAGCGCACCAAAACAAACCCAATACCTCACAGATCCGTGAACAATCACAGTGAACCTTCCGCGGAGTCGACGCTATATTGCTGACATGCGCACACTTTTGCAAGACGCTATATTGCCGACATGAGCACACTTTTGCAATTAATCTTTGCAGTCTGGTTTCTAGCTGAACTAGTTGCAGTGGAGCTGCCAAGATATTGCTGTGAAAGCCAGGAGGATATACAATTTTAGTTAGGCCCTTAGAGTAGACCCATGTAGCGCGCAAAGCGCGTGGAGGGTCTGGGGGCATAGCCATACCAAACTTGTTCTGGAGGAATGTGGAACTGGTGAGTTCCCCACCTCATTTATACCTGAAATTCTACCGCAAATTAGCCACGATAGTGCTAACCTAGAGTTGAAAGGCTGGCTGATACTACAGGAATTTCTATTTGTGGTTGAGGGGGGGGGGCTATTTTTATTTTTATTTATTTATTTATTTTATTATTTTTTTTTTTATTGCTTTGCTGATGAACAGACAGGAAAGGCCAACTAGCTCAGCTATTCTTAAGGCCTTCCTAAAAAAAAACAAGTACCCAATTACAGCTGGATGGACTGGTGGAGCTGGTAGGAGGCAAATGGAAATCAGATGGAAAAAATGCCAGAGTTGGGCTTGAACTGGGGACCTGAGGCCCTGAGCCCAGGACACAACCACTACACCACACAGCCACCACAAAGCTTAACTTAGCTTATTCCCGGTAATTTGCTAACCGCCACAACATATGTAAGGCACAACAAATTTGGTATGGACTAGAGTGGATTGAGAAAGAGTAGATCCAATTTAAAGAAATGTTTAGTATTGCAGCTTCTCAACTTTTTTTTAGTGGCTAGAAGTTATTTTACGAAATATAGCTAATCATATTGGTGTATAGAGAGATGCTCTTCAGAGATGAAAACATCTTCTGAGTGCTGGTTGGTTTTGCAGGGGAACAACTTCTGACAGTAGCACTTTCTAAGCCTTGGGAGTAAATGATAAGTAAAGCAGGCATCCTATCAGGGCAGCCTGATGTTAATTAGCTGTGTAGTATATAGCTAACTTAGCCTATATGTAGTTTAGCAAATTGGTTTGAGTGAGGGTGAAAATAAAATTTAAGTCTTAAACAGGATTGTTTTAAAAGATTTATGTACAGAATAAATGATTCAGTCGTTCTCAGCTGAAGTAATTAAAATAATAACAGAAAATTTTCTTGTTCTAACAGCCAATATTACAAGTTTTAATTAACACAATATTTGCTCTTAGAACAAGAATATATGCCTTGGAATAATTATTGTCCAACAGCCAAACACTAAAATGGCTTGTAAAAAGCTCAATCAAAGGAACTAATCTTCTTCACTTTCATTCTCACACTCATTAATTTTATCATCCTACAGCTTCTCATCTTCACCTCCAGTAATTCATAATCATTTTAGTCAAGTAGAGGTCTTTAACAGTGATTGTGGGAACTAACCTATACCTCCACAAAACTTCTCCCAATGTTACCACACCCGCTGACTGACTAACCCATACTGTGGAGCTTTACTGCTTAATTATTTCAATTAGAAATAATTAAGTTGTCTGAGCAGTAGATAACCTCTGTGGCTACTTTTCAGTTATATTTCTGTTGTTGATATAGCCATATTTCAATGTAGCTATAAAAAAAATGCACCCATATACGTGTACATACGTACTGTACTTATCTAGTCTCCTGTAGCCAGACCCTTTACTATCCTTTACCTGCTACACAGTGGGAGTAAAGGGTCTGGCTACAGGAGACTAATACTTGTTATGAATGTGATATAATATAGCCTTCAAACACAGGCATTCCAAGATAAGAAAAAGCCCACCAGCATAAAAGGCCAAAAAGTAAGGTGCCAAAAGATGCAAAATAGAAGAATGATGCCACTGACTCTGCAGCTCTATTTACATCGTCTCGCAACAGTCTTTGTAAAAAATATCAGCAGGTGATGGCCTCGTCTGATAATGCAGGAGATGAGATTATGATTAGCATAATGATGATACCATGTTTCTTCATGACATCACAGTAGAACTCTATGGTAACACTGCTTGGGACTTAGTATATCAATCAAAGTTACTAAAATACTCTGAAAATGGCTTAGGGAGAAAGTGGAAATGGGCAGATTCTTCAACCAAAGAATTGGAGGGGGTGGGGGGGCAGAGGTCTGTGGTAAAAGAGACAGAAAATGGAGTTCTTGAGAAACTGGAAGCAGTCTAAAGACCAGAAGGAAGGAGATGAGAAACAAGATGAAAGTAAGCCAGAAAATACAAAAGGAGGTTGGATGAACGACAAAGAAAAGGGAAAGATTATAAAGGAATCTTGGGTGAGAGGAATGGAGTAGAGAAGGTGGATGAAGTGGAGAAAAAGACAAAATAGAAAACAAAAGTTTTGAATGAATGCAAACAACTACTGGATTTAGTAGAACATAACCAAAAGTTTAATAATATCAGTGATAGTTTAGAAAACAAACATGACTAGTAACAACTTTTTCAAGATTATTTCAATAGGAGCTGTAAGAAATGCAGTGCAACATAGCATCATTAACTTAGAAGACGAAATGTTAAAGATTTAGGGTAGACATGACACACAAAACTAGAGTTTCTCACAATCAAAAAGGTTGACCTTGTGCTAGGACTATGATGTACCAAACTGCCTTTCCCTGCGTAGTGGTCCAGTAAATGGTCTAGCTACATGAGACTGAACCCCTAAGCCAACCTTGTCAATTAATGTCACGTATGAACATGTCTCTCTATTGATTTATCACCACATTGCCCAACCTACTTCAAATAGTTCTCTGTACTCAAATATACTCCAACAGTCTACAAGAAGTCAACCTCCTAAAATCTAACATGCACAAGTTAATGAACAGTTCACTGAAACCTAGCTTATCAAACATTGTACAGCACATCATCAAACGCTGGATTATGTTTTGCAACATGAATTCAGACATCTGTAATGTATGAATAACCCATCTATCTCTCTCTCACTCTCCATCTATTTCAACCCACCCACCCACCGACTAGCAAAGAAGAATAAGATTAGCTATCTTGGTTTTCTCAATGTTTTTTTTTGGTTTGTTTCTTTGTTTCTTTGTTTTTTGTTTGTTTTGTTTTTTTACTTATAAAACAAAAATGAGGTGGAAAACAAATGAAGAAAAAAAGTATAAGAATGATTGTACACAGAAGATATAAGTTAAAGCCAAGCGTCACCTATGTCAATTGGAGAACATTTCCTATTCCGGCTCCTATCCTTCGCAAGAGAACCTTTGATAATTTTTTTGTTCCAAATCTTATTCCTCTTTCCATTCTGATACTTCCAGTCCATGTCCAGCGGGTTCTTCAAGACAGGCAAGACTGCCTGGGGTAATGGGAAAGTCCAGGGATCACGGCGACCAGGAGCTGATCGGCGATGAGACGACACAGCAAGAGGAGGATGTCTGCTTGGCAACTGAACCCGAGCTGACTTGAAACCTTCTCTCTCCAACAACCTATCCGCCGCTTGCACAACTAATTCTTCTCTTTGCTTCTCAGATCCAATTGATTTAGTTTCCTTGGGGAGGGGCTGAGAGGACCCCAAAGCCTTGTACCGACCATGTGATGCTAGTCGCATGACAAGACCTTCCCCAAAGATATCCGAAAAGAAGCCATAAAGAGACATGGAAGACTCCCTGGGCTTGCTGTCATTCTTCAAACCATTGCTGGTGTCATGCAAGTCTCCTTCCAACACAGACCCTGGATTCAGTGAGAGAGATGGACTGCCAAACAGACTAGAAGAAGGTCCAGATGTAGAAGAAGGCATGAGCCTACTGGAATGGTCCATGACATCACTGCCTGGTGAGAGAAGACCACGCCCTACGGAACTAGTCTTAGTACCACTGCCTCCACCGCCGCTGCTGTTACCAACTCCGCTCTCTGCCAACACAGGTTTGCTCTGGAGGGGTAGAAAGACTGATGTGTTGCATGTGAGAAGCAGTTCGGCCGTCAGCTAAAAACAATAATAATTGTTAAGTATTAGAGTAAAGTGGATGCAAGATAAATGTGTATTATAAATTAAAGTTTATTAAACACAGCCCAACAAAAATAAATAAACAAGTAAAGAAAAAAATGAAGAACGTCAATTAGGAAAAAACTTATTTTAATTTTTTTTAAAGTTACTTACATTTCTGAACCAAACCGTTTTTATTAGACTTTCTAGACAGTTACTACCTGACAGAATTGTATGCCATATTATACACATAGCTAAATAACAAATCTCATCTCAAAACAAATGTCATTAATACAGAGTGGAGAAAAGTTCTACCTCAATAACATAACACTATATACTTACACATGAAACCACCGTACCTCCAGCTCCACACCCATTCCCTCCCCTTCTAATGTATGTCCACCTACCCACTTACCAGCACAGCATCCATGACTTTACTGATATCCCTTTTCCCATTCACACCGCCTGAATCGGCCAGAGAAGAGAGATAGTGGACTAGCGACTGCATGTGGGGGCAGAATACATTGACGACGGTAACTGGGCCGTGGAAAACGAGTGTTAGGATGACACCATAGAGCACCAGCATGGTCGAAGAGTGGGGAGGGGTCAAGACTGCCTGGAAATCACTAGACAGTTCTTGCAAGCATTTCGTGAGCATTGAAGAACATCTGGAATATGTTTGTGTGTGTGTGTGTGTGTGTGTGTGTGTGTGTGTGTGTGTGAGGGGAGAGTTGTTGGCTATTACTTTGTTGTTTCATTATACACACAAAGGGCCAACAGGCCATAACATTTTCCCCTCTCGTTTTAAATCCCCTCTCGTTTTAAATGCTAATGACATTAAACATACTGCAAACATTTTTTTCTTCTCTAATAAAGCCACTGGAGCAATTAAAGTGCCTAATCATCATTATTGGATATGAAAACTATTCTTTAAATACCTTAAAGAGAGAGAAAAGAAAAAGACAAAAAAAAAATTCTGTGAGACCGAGTTGGATGACTGACCTGGTCAGCAGCTGAGCCAGAGAAAGTGCCGCCATTCTCCTGACGTCCCAATGGCTCAATAAATTAGAGTATCGTTCTGTTGTGCAGTGAGGAGGTAAGTGATCTCCTTGAGGGAAGGGAAGAGAGCAGAGCAGTAAGGATAGGAACAAACCCTGGTTCTGAAACAACGCCAGAAGAAGTTCAGTGGAGAGGTGTGAACAGTGCGATAGCTGACATGCATGCACCTCTCCCTGTTTGATGGTTTACAGTTTTCTTCAATAATTGGTTTATCATATGTTGCACATACATTTTCACATTGTTGTGTGTGTATGATTCACAGTTTTGTAATTCATTAAGAAGGATTTGACTGTTATTGACTAGCTCTTTTAACAATATTCTCTATGCCTCACAATAGTTGATAAAATTCTGTAGTTTTGTGCCTTAACATTTAAATATTTTACTTTAAATGTTAATTGGAATTTGCATACAGTTGTTGTGTCAATATAAACATAATAAAGTTGCTATTGAACATTCAATTTAGTATTGTTAGTGATTGTGGAGAGTCACTATGCTTCCCTCTCCCGTGATAATTTATAGTTTTCTTTTTCTGTATTCACCATGCTATGTTGCACTACATTTTTTACATTGTCCATTGAAATGATTCGATTGCAATATTCCTTGCTAGCCGACTTTATTTGTTCTAAAAGATCAGTGGTTTTTGTGCTTATTGTCTTCTCCTGTACAAGTATTTTGTTATCTTCTATTTCCAGTTTCTCACAATCCCCATTTTCTGCCTTTTTTACCACCGACTTTTCTCGTTTCTCTTCTTTAATGCCTTTCTCTTCTGTGATATTTCCCACTGGCACCTCAAGCCGATGACCATCCACCTTTATATCCTGTTCACAGTATTTATTCTTAAACTTTTCTTCCATAATGTGTAGATGTTTTTCTCTTTTTTCCCCTTCTGTTCACAGTCTTGTATCGACTGCTTGTCCTCTCTGTATTTCTCCTCCTTACATTCTTCCTCACTGTGCTCCTCAATTCTAAGCACTTCTTTCAAGATTGTTATGAAACTTTGCGCTTGACATTCTGTGTTGCTGGTAGAGTGATCACAGATTTCTACAGTGATGTCATCCATAGATATGGTATCATAGATATTGCTAGTCTTATTCTCTTCTCCTGCATTATCACTCAAGGCCATCATCAACTTTAAACCATTTTTACAGCTTGTGCTGCAATGATTTTTGTCACACGATGTGGAGGGAACTGCACTGTCAGAGGTGTCCTTCTGTAAATTTGTATCTTTTGGCACCGTATTTGGGCCATTCCTTGGGGTGGGCTTCTTCATATCTTGGAATGCCTCTGTTTGAAGGACCTAGTACAAACAAAATTTATTAGATTAAGTGGAGTTGTGCTTTACAAGTACAAAATAAGAATAAAATTCTAACTACATCACAAATGATGTATTTAATTAAAAGTATGAAATATAATATTATATGTAATATTATAATTATATACATTCATATTTAATGTCATTGATGCCCAAAACTTACTTGGGTGAGGAACATTCCAAAAAAAGGAACAAATGGAACTCCTTTGTCCAAATATTTTTGCATCTTAGCTCTGTATGCTTGCCAGTTATGTTCTTCTGACATGAGTTCACAGAGCTTGTCAAATTGCCTGCATACAAATAATGAATGGCATTCACATGCATGGGACAAGGACTCAAAGTTCTATTATAATTAAATTTGTATTGCCATTATAAATAGTCAATTATATTATAATTAAAAGCATGTGCACACTTGTAAATAATTTTTTTTTATTATGTCTTTGTATTTGGATATAAAGTTGTTGGAAAATATTTGCAACTGTGTTTTATGAAAACAAACAATTATGCAATGGTGAAATATTCCATATATACTTTTATACATCATTAATATGAAGACTGACCAAACCCCTTCATACAATAACTACACAACAGACACGAACCACTACACATAATTATTACTATTTTTACTTGCTTCTAACTTGTACATTTTCATTTATTATTTAATTCCATTGCTACCCTTACTTCTTCTTTCTAGAAGAAACTGCTTCCCAGGTATCATCGAGCCTGTACACAGGAGTGCATTGTAGGCCACCTAGAATAGCCTTGAGAGAGTTGAAGTTTCGCACTGAGCGACACTCCAGGGCAATCTATTAATACATACATACACAGACACAGCTAATGTACATGCGAGCCAGCAACAAGATATTTATATTCCTACATATTATATACATATATATGGCAAGTCAACACCTAATGAAATGGAGTGTTAACTAAAATGTAAGTAATTTGCTTACTCTTACTTTGAGTTCTTTCACTTACTTTTATGAACGATTCAATGACCTTGGCCCTAGCCTTAGGCGCATTTTCTGCAAGTATCTCAGTGGGCACAAGTAAAGCCAGTTGGTTAAAAGCTTTAATCATGGCCAGCACATTGGGAGACACAGTTTCCTGTCAGAAACAACATAGATGTACGGATTAAAAAGACACTATGTGGAAGATTTTATCTGGTCATAATGAATGAAAGATTATAGAGAAAGCTTGGCATGTTTTATTTACTTTGGTGGCTTTCTTTGTCCATGCTCCATTTTTGAGCTCTTCTGGCCTTATCGTTTGCAAGAGTTGTGAATCTATAAGACAGAGCTCCAAAGCCACCTTTTTAGCTGGAAACAAATGTAGTTTGTTTGTGCCAGCAGTCACATCACAAGGAAGTCTGTTTTGCTTTTCCAGCTCCTTCCTTGTCCAGTTTTTAACATTGTGCACAATTCCCTTGCACACAGGTAACCAGGTTTGTTGGATGTGATGAAACCTTAGAAGTTCCATCTTTCAGTCCCTAAAATAGAGAGTAGTGAAGGCTTATGTGGTATGCATTTTACAATGGCAAATAATTTTAAGCTGTAATAAATAATCATAATACAATTAAGACTACGCATTAACAATAATAGAGGCACAAAACAAATATATACAATATATAATATATAGCTGTAAACTTTAGCAAATGTTATAGTAGCTAACTTCATTATATCTTGGAAAAAGTAATTTTATCAATGTTGATGTCATCATTCATTTTTTTTTTTTATCTGGCTTCTTGTTTATTTTTTGTTCTTCCTTTTTATTTGTAGGGTAAAGTACCTAACTAGTGCACAAGTGTGTGTGAGTGATTGAGGGATATCAATTAATACACATAGCTATTGGTCTTACAAAATGTCATTTTACCATCTCAATATTATTGCAAGTATATATATATATAAATATATAATAACATTATAAAAACTTGTGCCACAATTGATAAGCTAGCTACTTTACTCAAAACCAAAAAATATGAAAGCAGGTGATAAAAGTAACTAAGGACAACAACAATGAAATGACCCTTTACAAGATCAGTTGCTATATCTAAATAAATTGTTTGTATTTTACAGACTGCCTGTTCCCCTGTATTCAAAAATATAGTTGCTGTAGTAAAGTTCCACTCCTTTCCTTGTGGCTTCTATAGCTAGAGTTCTGTATTTTCAAGCGATTGTATATAGTTCAGCTAGCACAGTTCAGAATTCCAATTGTCTGATAGCTGTTATACAGTTAAAGCTAAAACTTGTTGTTTCACAGGTAAATTTTACTTAAGTACTTTAACTAAGTTGTAACTAGCTAACCCTAGCGCTATTAAACCAAAATAATTTATGATGGTCATATAAGCTAAATTATGCTCATAAAATAATATCACTTTAAATCAATTAGAAATAAATTCTTTATGCTAATTTTAATGTTTTCTATTTGTTTTAGATTGTCTATTAATGTTAAGACAGTTAGGTACGCTTATAGCTTACCAGTTGAAATAATCGATATTGTCTAGGATGTAGAAATAATACACAAGTAGCAAACCAAAAAATAACCCAACACCACAAAGATCGTGATCAATCACAGCGTGAACCTTTCCCTGGAGTCGACGCTATATAATTACATTATTGTGGACATGCGCGTTTGGTTCCAAATAAACTCAAGAATCAATAAAAAGCAAGAAAATGCAAAAACGCCAAGAAATTAAAAGTCATTAAAACTGAAAAACTGACAGAATGTTAAGCTACTCCACCTAGGAAGGGGGAAGGTCGGCTGGCATGGATCTAGGGGCAAGCGTTGCTTCAAGTCTCTGAATGAGGGTTGAGAGTGGAGGTTGGGTCTGTGGAGCTAGATCTGTCAGCTATTACTTGACACCTAGGAATTTGTTGGTGTGGTTCCTGTCTTCAGTTGGCCCTCCCAATGTTTCTGCAACGAGTGGGATACAGTTCACTCCAGCTGACTGCAGGCTGGGAGGTTGGACTTCAGCTTGCGCTGGACACTAAGTAGTCCCTGCATTCCAAGCATTCTACCTGAAGTACTTGCAGTTAATCGTACTGTTGGAGCTTGTTATGAGCAATAATAGCTTGTTTTTCTTCATTATATAGCTATTCTCTGAATTGATCTTAGCTATAGAATGCCATCTATATTTTTATTCATTAATAAACCTCGTATCTAGTTAATACTTCTATTAATTAGTCAACAAATTTGGAGGTACTTACCAGAATTGAAAGTGAAGGAGACAATAAATGGCAAGAATTAATTGGAAGAGATGATAAGGCGCAACCATATGCTGCAAGATGGTCTAAACGTTTTTTTAATAAGAATTCTTAAAATTAGAATTTGAGCCAAATGAATAGCCAAAAGCACTATTTATCTAGCTCGCTATTTGTTCAATCAGATTTGTTATGGAGGCAAGAATTACTGCTTTTAACAAGAAATAGCCAACTGATGAGAACAAAATAACCGAGTTATTTACTATAACTGTACATTTTTTACTTGCTAATCCTACTTATTACTTTAGTTTGACTCCTAATAACTAATTATACTACTTGTATTTAGCTACTATCATCTATAACTTAGTTTTGACGAGGAAATAATTTTGTATATTGCTTTTTAAACGTGCTAGCTAGCTAGCTAGGAAAAATATAAGACAAAAAGCTAATTCCAGAATCTACACGATTGATTTTATCGTCAAACATGCTAAGTGACATCTACTGTACAGTAAGTATTAAATTAGTGGACTGCTCAAGTTCGTTCGTTCTCAAATACTAACATTAAGTAGCTATTTCTTGTAGCTAGGTACAATTTTTAAATGTCCTGCCAGTAATCTAATTTTTGATTATTTGGTTCTCTTCATCCATCTCTTCAAAATGGCATCCTCCAACGAAGTCAATATGAATTGACCTCTTTATTTGCTGTGTGCAACGTAAAATTCACAATATATTTTTAGTGCGGACAGACTCCATCTTAGTTCTTTTCTGCTTTAGGAGACGATGAATTTATAGGTCAGTGGGTTCTCACTCCAAACTGGGCTCCCTTTGTAAGATACAATTTACCTTGGTTTGTGGAGCGTACGCGACACGCAGGAGTAGGATTTTTCGTGAGGCGGAATGAATTGGTGAGGTACGCAGACGCGAAAACGTTCCGACCAGGACAAATACGCCAGCGTAATCTCTCAAGGCGGAACTATTCGCGGACATAATGATTTCGCTGCTAGAATAGTTTCGCTGCTAGAATGATTTGCTGCTAGAACGATATCGCTGCTAGTGCTTCTAGAAATGAATTGAGAAAGTGTAGTAGTATTGCAGCTAGCTACTCAACTTTTTTTTAGTGACTTTAAAGTTATCTTACCAAATAACAACTATATTGGTGTGTTGATGAGTAACCCTAGCGCTTTTAAAACCAAAATAATATAAATACAAGCAAATAAGCAAAATTATTATAATATCACTTTGAATCAATTAGAAATAATATTCTTTTATGCTAATTTGAAGGATGTTTTTTGTTTTTGTTGTTGTTTTTTGTTGTTGTTTTTTTCTTTTTGGTTTTAGCTAGACTGTTGATTAAATTATTAATGTTAAGACAATATGTTATAGCTTACCAGTAGAATAATCTATATTGTCTAGGATGTAGAAACAATACACAAGTAGCGCACCAAAACAATAACCCAATACCTCACAGATCCGTGAACAATCACAGTGAACCTTCCGCGGAGTCGACGCTATATTGCGACATGCGCACACTTTTGCAAGACGCTATATTGCCGACATGCGCACACTTTTGCAATTAATCTTTGCAGTCTGGAGCTGGCAAGCCATATTGCTGGGAAAGCCAGGAGGCAATAAAATTTTAGTTAGGCCCTTAGAGTAGACCCATGTAGCGCGCAAAGCGCGTGGAGGGTCTTGAGGCATAGCCATACCAAACTTGTTCTGGAGGAATGTGGAACTGGTGAGTTCCCCACCTCCTTTATACCTGAAATTCTACCGCAAATTAGCCACGATAGTGCTAACCTAGCGTTGAAAGGCTGGCTGATACTACAGGAATTTCTATTTGTGGTTGAGGGGGGGGCTATTTTTATTTTTATTTATTTATTTATTTTTTTTTTTTTTTTATTGCTTTGCTGATGAACAGACAGGAGAGGCCAACTAGCTCAGCTATTCTTAAGGCCTTCCTAAAAAAAAACCAAGTACCCAATTACAGCTGGGTGGACTGGTGGGGGGCTGGTAGGAGGCAGATGGAAATCAGATGGAAAAAAATGCCAGAGTTGGGCTTGAACTGGGGACCTGAGGCCCTGAGCCCAGGACACAACCACTACACCACACAGCCACCACAAAGCTTAACTTAGCTTATTCCCGGTAATTTGCTAACCGCCACAACATATGTAAGGCATAACAAATTTTGGTATGGACTAGAGTGGATTGAGAAAGAGTAGATCCAATTTAAAGAAATGTTTAGTATTGCAGCTTCTCAACTTTTTTTTAGTGGCTTGAAGTTATTTTACGAAATATAGCTAATCATATTGGTGTATAGAGAGATGCTCTTCAGAGATGAAAACATCTTCTGAGTGCTGGTTGGTTTTGCAGGGGAACAACTTCTGACAGTAGCACTTTCTAAGCCTTGGGAGTAAACGATAAGTAAAGCAGGCATCCTATCAGGGCAGCCTGATGCTAATTAGCTGGGTAGTAGATAGCCAGCTTAGCCTATATGTAGTTTAGCAGAGTGGTTTGAGTGAGGGTGAAAATAAAATTTAAGTCTTAAACAGGATTGTTTAAAAGATTTATGTACAGAATAAATGATTCAGTCATTCTCAGCTGAAGTAATTAAAATAATAACAGCAAATTTTCTTGTTCTAACAGCCAATATTACAAGTTTTAATTAACACAATATTTGCTCTTAGAACAAGAATATATGCCTTGGAATAATTATTGTCCAACAGCCAAACACTAAAGGGCTTGTGAAAAGCTCAATCAATCAAAGGAACTAATCTTCTTCACTTTCCTTCACACTCATTAATTTTATCATCCTACAGCTTCTCATCTTCACCTCCAGTAATTCATAATCATTTTAGTCAAGTAGAGGTCTTTAACAGTGATTGTGGGAACTAACCTATACCCTCCACAAAACTTCTCCCAATGTTACCACACCAGCTGACTGACTAACCCATACTGTGGAGCTTTACTGCTTAATTATTTCAGTTAGAAATAAAATAAGTTGTCTGAGCAGTAGATAACCTCTGTGGTTACTTTTCAGTTATATTTCTGTTGTTGATATAGCCATATTTCAATGTAGCTATAAAAAAAATGCACCCATATACATGTACATATCCTTTACCTGCTACACAGTGGAGCTGGCTACAGGAGACTAATACTTGTTATGACTGTGATATATAGCCTTCAAACACAGGCATTCCAAGATAAGAAAAAACCCACCAGCATAAAAGGCCAAAAGTAAGGTGCCAAAAGATGCAAAATAGAAGAATGATGCCACTGACTCTGCAGCTCTATTTACATCGTCTCGCAACAGTCTTTGTAAAAAATATCAGCAGGTGATGGCCTCGTCTGATAATGCAGGAGATGAGATTATTACTATGTTTCTTCATGACATCACAGTAGAACTCTATGGTAACACTGCTTGGGACTTAGTATATCAATTTCAAAGTTACTAAAATACTCTGAAAATGGCTTAGGATTAAGGAGAAAGTGTAAATGGGAAGATTCTTCAACCAAAGAATTGGAGGGGGGTGGGGGCAGAGATCTGTGGTAAAAGAGACAGAAAATGGAGTTCTTGAGAAACTGGAAGCAGTCTAAAGACCAGAAGGAAGGAGATGAGAAACAAGATGAAAGTAAGCCAGAAAATACAAAAGGAGGTTGGATGAACGACAAAGAAAAGGAAAAGATTATAAAGGAATCTTGGGTGAGAGGAATGGAGTAGAGAAGGTGGATGAAGTGGAGAAAAAGACAAAATAGAAAACAAAAGTTTTGAATGAATGCAAACAACTACTGGATTTAGTAGAACATAACCAAAAGTTTAATAATATCAGTGATGTTTAGAAAACAAACATGACTAGTAACAACTTTTTCAAGATTATTTCAATAGGAGCTGTAAGAAATGCAGTGCAACATAGCATCATTAACTTAGAAGACGAAATGTTAAAGATTTAGGGTAGAGATGACACACAAAACTAGAGTTTCTCAATCAAAAAGGTTGACCTTGTGCTAGGACTCTGATGTACCAAACTGCCTTTCCCTGCGTAGTGGTCCAGTAAATGGTCTAGCTACACGAGACTGAACCCTTAAGCCAACCTTGTCAATTAATGTCACGTATGAACATGTCTCTCTATTGATTTATCACCACATTGCCCAACCTACTTCAAATAGTTCTCTGTACTCAAATATACTCCAACAGTCTACAAGAAGTCAACCTCCTAAAATCTAACATGCACAAGTTAATGAACAGTTCACTGAAACCTAGCTTATCAAACATTGTACAGCACATCATCAAACGCTGGATTATGTTTTGCAACATGAATTCAGACATCTGTAATGTATGAATAACCCATCTATATATCTCTCTCTCACTCTCCATCTATTTCAACCCACCCACCCACCGACTAGCAAAGAAGAATAAGATTAGCTATCTTGGTTTTCTTAATGTTTTTTTTTGTTTGTTTGTTTGTTTCTTTGTTTTTGTTTGTTTGTTTTGTTTTTTTACTTATAAAACAAAAATGAGGTGGAAAACAAATGAAGAAAAAACGTATAAGAATGATTGTACACAGAACATATAAGTTAAAGCCAAGCGTCACCTATGTCAATTGGAGAACATTTCCTATTCCGGCTCCTATCCTTCGCAAGAGAACCTTTGATAATTTTTTTGTTCCAAATCTTATTCCTCTCTCCATTCTGATATTTCCAGTCCATGTCCAGCGGGTTCTTCGAGACGGGCAAGACTGCCTGGGGCAATGGGAAAGTCCAGGGATCACGGCGACCAGGAGCTGATCGGCGATGAGACGACACAGCAAGAGGAGGATGTCTGCTTGGCAACTGAACCCGAGCTAACTTGAAACCTTCTCTCTCCAACAACCTATCCGCCGCTTGCACAACTAATTCTTCTCTTTGCTTCTCAGATCCAATTGATTTAGTTTCCTTGGGGAGGGGCTGAGAGGACCCCAAAGCCTTGTACCGACCATGTGATGCTAGTCGCATGACAAGACCTTCCCCAAAGATATCCGAAAAGAAGCCATAAAGAGACATGGAAGACTCCCTGGGCTTGCTGTCATTCTTCAAACCATTGCTGGTGTCATGCAAGTCTCCTTCCAACACAGACCCTGGGTTCAGTGAGAGAGATGGACTGCCAAACAGACTAGAAGAAGGTCCAGATGTAGAAGAAGACATGAGCCTACTGGAATGGTCCATGACATCACGGCCTGGTGAGAGAAGACCACGCCCTACGGAACTAGTCTTAGTACCACTGCCTTCACCGCCGCTGCTGTTACCAACTCCGCTCTCTGCCAACACAGGTTTGCTCTGGAGGGGTAGAAAGACTGATGTGTTGCATGTGAGAAGCAGTTCGGCCGTCAGCTAAAAACAATAATAATTGTTAAGTATTAGAGTAAAGTGGATGCAAGATAAATGTGTATTATAAATTAAAGTTTATTAAACACAGCCCAACAAAAATAAATAAACAAGTAAAGAAAAAAATGAAGAACGTCAATTAGGAAAAAAAAACTTATTTTAATTTTTTTTAAAGTTACTTACATTTCTGAACCAAACCGTTTTTATTAGACTTTCTAGACAGTTACTACCTGACAGAATTGTATGCCATATTATACATACAAATAACAAATCTCATCTCAACACAAATGTCATTAATACAGAGTGGAGAAAAGTTCTACCTCAATAACATAACACTATATACTTACACATGAAACCACCGTACCTCCAGCTCCACACCCATTCCCTCCCCTTCTAATGTATGTCCACCTACCCACTTACCAGCACAGCATCCATGACTTTACTGACATCCCTTTTCCCATTCACACCGCCTGAATCGGCCAGAGAAGAGAGGTAGTGGACTAGCGACTGCATGTGGGGGCAGAATACATTGACGACGGTAACTGGGCCGTGGAAAACGAGTGTTAGGATGACACCATAGAGCACCGGCATGGTCGAAGAGTGGGGAGGGGTCAAGACTGCCTGGAAATCACTAGACAGTTCTTGCAAGCATTTCGTGAGCATTGAAGAACATCTGGAATATGTTTGTGTGTGTGTGTGTGTGTGTGTGTGTGTGTGTGTGTGTGTGTGAGGGGAGAGTTGTTGGCTATTACTTTGTTGTTTCATTATACACACAAAGGGCCAACAGGCCATAACATTTTCCCCTCTCGTTTTAAATCCCCTCTCGTTTTAAATGCTAATGACATTAAACATACTGCAAACATTTTTTTTTCTCTAATAAAGCCACTGGAGCAATTAAAGTGCCTCATCATCATTATTGGATATGAAAACTATTCTTTAAATACCTTAAAGAGAGAGCAAAAGAAAAAGACAAAAAAAAAATTCTGTGAGACCGAGTTGGATGACTGACCTGGTCAGCAGCTGAGCCAGAGAAAGTGCCGCCATTCTCCTGACGTCCCAATGGCTCAATAAATTAGAGTCATCCGTCTGTTGTGCAGTGAGGAGGTAAGAGGAAGAGAGGATGATCTCCTTGAGGGAAGGGAAGAGAGCAGAGCAGTAAGGATTGAGGAACAAACCCTGGTTCTGAAACAACGCCAGAAGAAGTTTCAGTAGTCTATCCAGCTGTAGAGGTGTGAACTGGTCCCAGTGCGATAGCTACAGACATGCATGCACCCCCACTACTGAATGGAGGGACACTGTTAATTAAAATGCTGATTGTGGTTTGAGACAGTTAATCAATAATTGTGGTTTAGTCATAATCATGCATCCAATCTCAGAACTTTGTGTGTGTGTATGATTCACAGTTTTGTAATTCATTAAAAAGGATTTGATTGTTATTGACTAGCTCTGTTAACAATATTCTCTATGCATCACAATAGTTGATAAAATTCTGTAGTTTTGTAAGAATTTTGCAATTTCTATTATTTTAACATTTAAATATTTACTTTAAATGTTAATTGGATTTGCATACAGTTGTTGTGTCAATATAAACATAATAAAGTTGCTATTGAACATTCAATTTAGTATTGTTAGTGATTGTGGAGAGTCACTATGCTTCCCTCTCCCGTGATAATTTATAGTTTTCTTTTTCTGTATTCACCATGCTATGTTGCACTACATTTTTTACATTGTCCATTGAAATGATTCGATTGCAACATTCCTTGCTAGCCGACTTTATTTGTTCTAAAAGATCAGTGGTTTTTGTGCTTATTGTCTTCTCCTGTACAAGTATTTTGTTATCTTCTATTTCCAGTTTCTCACAATCCCCATTTTCTGCCTTTTTTACCACCGACTTTTCTCGTTTCTCTTCTTTAATGCCTTTCTCTTCTGTGATATTTCCCACTGGCACCTCAAGCCGATGACCATCCACCTTTATATCCTGTTCACAGTATTTATTCTTAAACTTTTCTTCCATAATGTGTAGATGTTTTTTCTCTTTTTTCCCCTTCTGTTCACAGTCTTGTATCGACTGCTGGTCCTCTCTGTATTTCTCCTCCTTACATTCTTCCTCAGTGTGCTCCTCAATTCTAAGCACTTCTTTCAAGATTGTTATGAAACTTTGCGCTTGACATTCTGTGTTGCTGGTAGAGTGATCACAGATTTCTACAGTGATGTCATCCATAGATATGGTATCATAGATATTGCTAGTCTTATTCTCTTCTCCTGCATTATCACTCAAGGCCATCATCAACTTTAAACCATTTTTACAGCTTGTGCTGCAATGATTTTTGTCACACGATGTGGAGGGAACTGCACTGTCAGAGGTGTCCTTCTGTAAATTTGTATCTTTTGGCACCGTATTTTGGCCATTCCTTGGGGTGGGCTTCTTCATATCTTGGAATGCCTCTGTTTGAAGGACCTAGTACAAACAAAATTTATTAGATTAAGTGGAGTTGTAATTTACAAGTACAAAATAAGAATAAAATTCTAACTACATCACAAATGATGTATTTAATTAAAAGTATGAAATATAATATTATATGTAATGTATTATAATTATATACATTCATATTTAATGTCATTGATGCCCAAAACTTACTTGGGTGAGGAACATTCCAAAAAAAGGAACAAATGGAACTCCTTTGTCCAAATATTTTTGCATCTTAGCTCTGTATGCTTGCCAGTTATGTTCTTCTGACATGAGTTCACAGAGCTTGTCAAATTGCCTGCAAATAATGAATGGCATTCACATGCATGGGACAAGGACTCAAAGTTCTATTATAATTAAATTTGTATTGCCATTATAAATAGTCAATTATATTATAATTAAAAGCATGTACACACTTGTAAATAATTTTTTTTTATTATGTCTTTGTATTTTGATATAAAGTTGTTGGAAAATATTTGCAACTGTGTTTTATGAAAACAAACAATTATGCAATGGTGAAATATTCCATATATACTTTTATACATCATTAATATGAAGACTGACCAAACCCTTCATACAATAACTACACAGCAGACACGAACCACTACACATAATTATTACTATTTTTACTTGCTTCTAACTTGTACATTTTCATTTATTATTTAATTCCATTGCTACCCTTACTTCTTCTTTCTAGAAGAAACTGCTTCCCAGGTATCTTCGAGCCTGTACACAGGAGTGCACTGTAGGCCACCTAGAATAGCCTTGAGAGAGTTGAAGTTTCGCACTGAGCGACACTCCAGGGCAATCTATTAATACATACATACACGGACACAGCTATTGTACATGCGAGCCAGCAACAACATATTTATATTCCTACATATTATATACATATATATGGCAAGTCAACACCTAATGAAATGGAGTGTTAACTAAAATGTAAGTAATTTGCTTACTCTTACTATGAGTTCTTTCACTTACTTTTATGAACGATTCAATGACCTTGGCCCTAGCCTTAGGCGCATTTTCTGCAAGTATCTCAGTGGGCACAAGTAAAGCCAGTTGGTTAAAAGCTTTAATCATGGCCAGCACATTGGGAGACACAGTTTCCTGTCAGAAACAACATAGATGTACGGATTAAAAAGACACTATGTGGAAGATTTTATCTGGTCATAATGAATGAAAGATTATAGAGAAAGCTTGGCATGTTTTATTTACTTTGGTGGCTTTCTTTGTCCATGCTCCATTTTTGAGCTCTTCTGGCCTTATCTTTTGCAAGAGTTGTGAATCTATAAGACAGAGCTCCAAAGCCACCTTTTTAGCTGGAAACAAATGTAGTTTGTTTGTGCCAGCAGTCACATCACAAGGAAGTCTGTTTTGCTTTTCCAGCTCCTTCCTTGTCCAGTTTTTAACATTGTGCACAATTCCCTTGCACACAGGTAACCAGGTTTGTTGGATGTGATGAAACCTTAGAAGTTCCATCTTTCAGTCCCTAAAATAGAGAGTAGTGAAGGCTTATGTGGTATGCATTTTACAATGGCAAATAATTTTAAGCTGTAATAAATTTATCATAATACAATTAAGACTACGCATTAACAACAATAGAGGCACAAAACAAATATATACAATCTATAAAATATAGCTGTATACTTTAGCAAATGTTATAATAGCTAACTTCATTATATCTTAGAAAAAGTTATTTTATGAATGTTGATGTCATCATTCATTTTTTTTTTTAATCTGGCTTCTTGTTTATTTTTTGTTCTTCCTTTTTATTTGTAGGGTAAAGTACCTAACTAGTGCACAAGTGTGTGTGAGTGATTGAGGGATATCAATTAATACACATAGCTATTGGTCTTACAAAACGTCATTTTACCATTTAGTTTGTCATTGTTTTTTGTTGTTCTTATTTCTGGCTCCCTTCTTTTTATTTTATTGGTTTAGGGTATAGTAGCTCAATATTATTGCAAGTATATATAATAACATTATAAAAACTTGTGCCACAATTGATAAGCTAGCTACTTTACTCAAAACCAAAAAAAAATGATAGCAGGTTGATAAAAGTAACTAAGGACAACTACAATGAAATGACCCTTTACAAGATCAGTTGCTATATCTAAATAAATTGTTTGTATTTTACAGACTGCCTGTTCCCCTGTATTCAAAAATATAGTTGCTGTAGTAAAGTTCCACTCCTTTCCTTGGCTTCCTTAGTGATTGCTGGATAAATCTATAGCTAGAGTTCTGTATTTTCAAGCGATTGTATATATTTCAGCTAGCACAGTTCAGAATTCCAATTGTCTGATAGCTGTTATACAGTTAAAGCTAAAACTTGTTGTTTCACAGGTAAATTTTACTTAAGTACTTTAACTAAGTTGTAACTAGCTAACCCTAGCGCTATTAAACAAAAATAATTTATAAAGGTCACATAAGCTAAATTATGCTCATAAAATAATACCACTTTAAATCAATAAGAAATAAATTCTTTTATCCTAATTTTAATATGTTTTCTATTTGTTTTAGATTGTCTATTAATGTTAAGACAGTTAGGTACGCTTATAGCTTACCAGTAGAAATAATCGATATTGTCTAGGATGTAGAAATAATACACAAGTAGCAAACCAAAAAATAACCCAACACCACAAAGATCGTGATCAATCACAGCGTGAACCTTTCGTGGAGTCGACGCTATATAATTACATTATTGCGGACATGCACGTTCGGTTCCAAATAAACTCAAGAACCAATAAAAAGCAAGAAAATGCAAAAGAGCCAAGAAATAAAAGTCATTAATACTGAAAAACTGACAGAATGTTAAGCTACTCCACCTAGGAAAGGGGAAGGTCGGTTGGCATGGATTTAGAGGTAAGCGTTGCTTCAAGTCTCTGAAAGAGGGTTGAGAGTGGAGGTTGGGTCTGTGGAGCTAGATCTGCCAGCTATTGCTTGACCTAGGAATTTGTTGGTGTGGTTCCTGTCTTCAGTTGGCCCTCCCAATGTTTCTGCAACGAGTGGGATACAGTTCACTCCAGCTGACTGCAGGCTGGGAGGCTGGACGTCAGTTTGCGTTGGACACTAAGTAGTCCCTGCATTCCAAGCATTCTACCTGAAGTACTTGCAGTTAATCGTACTGTTGGAGCTTGTTATGAGCAATAATAGCTTGTTTTTCTTCATTATATAGCTATTCTCTGAATTGATCTTAGCTATAGAAAGCTATCTATATTTTTATTCATTAATAAACCTCGTATCTAGCTAATACTTCTATTAATTAGTCAACAAATTTGTAGAGAGACAATAAATGGCAAGAATTAATTAGAAGAGATGATAAGGCACAACCATGTGCTAAAACAAATAGTGTTGCAAGATGGTAGAATTCTTAAAATTAGAATTTGAGCCAAATGAATAGCCAAAAACACTATTTATCTAGCTCGCTATTTGTTCAATCAGATTTGTTAGGAGGCAAGAATTACTGCTTTTAACAAGAAATAGCCAATTGATGAGAACAAAATAACCGAGTTATTTACTATAACTGTACATTTTTTACTTGCTAATCCTACTTGTTACTTTAGTTTGACTCCTAATAACTAATTATACTACTTGTATTTAGCTACTATCATCTATATATAACTTAGTTTTGACGAGGAAATAATTTTGTATATTGCATTTTAAACGTGCTAGCTAGCTAGCTAGGAAAAATATAAGACAAAAAGCTAATTCTAGAATCTACACGATTGATTTTATCGTCAAACATGCTAAGTGACATCTACTGTACAGTAGGTATTAAATTAGTGGACTGCTCAAGTTCGTTCGATACTAACATTAAGTAGCTATTTCTTGTAGCTAGGTACAATTTTTAAATGTCCTGCCAGTAATCAATTTTTTGATTATTTGGTTCTCTTCATCCATCTCTTCAAAATGGCATCCTCCAACGAAGTCAATATGAATTGACCTCTTTATTTGCTGCTGCAACGTAAAATTCACAATTTATTTCTAGTGCAGACAGACTCCACCCTAGCTCTTCTCTGCTTTTGGAGAAGATGAATTCATAGGTCAGTGGGTTCTCACTCCAAACTAGGCTCCCTTTGTAAGATACCATTTACCTTGGTTTGTGGAGCGTACGGGACACGCAGGAGTTGGATTTTTCAAGAGGCGGAATGAATTGGTGAGGTAGGAACATTTACGCAGACGCGAAAACGTTCCGACCAGGACAAATACGCCAGCGTAATCGCTCAGGGCGGAACTATTCGCTGCTAGAATGATTTCGCTGCTAGAATGATTTCGCTGCTAGAATGATTTCGCTGCTGGAATGATTTCGCTGCTACACCACTAATAATTTCCTAGAACTGATATTTTTTTATTTAATAATAAAGCGAACTTGGCAAGTACAGCCATTATGACAATGACCCCTATTTCAAACTGTAAGGCATGGAGAGAATTAATGGACTAGAAATGGATTGAGAAAGTGTAGTAGTATTGCACTCAACTTTTTTTTAGTGACTTTAAAGTTATCTTACGAAATAACAACTATATTGGTGTGTTAAGGTGAGTAACCCTAGCGCTTTTAAAACCAAAATAATATAAATACAAGCAAATAAGCAAAATTATTATAATATCACTTTGAATCAATTAGAAATAATATTCTTTTATGCTAATTTGAAGGATGGTTTTTGTTTTTGTTGTTGTTTTTTGTTGTTGTTTTTTTCTTTTTGGTTTTAGCTAGACTGTTGATTAAATTATTAATGTTAAGACAAATATGTTATAGCTTACCAGTAGAATAATCTATATTGTCTAGGATGTAGAAACAATACACAAGTAGCGCACCAAAACAATAACCCAATACCTCACAGATCCGTGAACAATCACAGTGAACCTTCCGCGGAGTCGACGCTATATTGCTGACATGCGCACACTTTTGCAATTAATCTTTGCAGTCTGGTTTCTAGCTGAACTAGTTGCAGTGGAGCTGCCAAGATATTGCTGCGAAAGCGAGGAGGCAATAAAATTTTAGTTAGGCCCTTAGAGTAGACCCATGCACAGCGCAAAGCGCGTGGAGGGTCTGGGGGCATAGCCATACCAAACTTGTTCTGGAGGAATGTGGAACTGGTGAGTTCCCCACCTCCTTTATACCTGAAATTCTACGCAAATTAGCCACGATTGCTAACCTAGCGTTGAAAGGCTGGCTGATACTACTACAGGAATTTATATTTGTGGTTGAGGGGGGGGGGGGCTATTTTTGTTTTTATTTATTTATTTATTTATTTATTTTTTTCCTAAAAAAAAACCAAGTACCCAATTACAGCTGGGTGGACTGGTGGGGGGCTGGTAGGAGGCAGATGGATATCAGATGGAAAAAATGCCAGAGTTGGGCTTGAACTGGGGACCTGAGGCCCTGAGCCCAGGACACAACCACTACACCACACAGCCACCACAAAGCTTAGCTTAGCTTATTCCCGGTAATTTGCTAACCCCCACAACATATGTAAGGCATAACAAATTTTGGTATGGACTAGAGTGGATTGAGAAAGAGTAGATCCAATTTAAAGAAATGTTTAGTATTGCAGCTTCTCAACTTTTTTTTAGTGGCTTGAAGTTATTTTACGAAATATAGCTAATCATATTGGTGTATAGAGAGATGCTCTTCAGAGATGAAAACATCTTCTGAGTGCTGGTTGGTTTTGCAGAGGAACAACTTCTGACAGTAGCACTTTCTAAGCCTTGGGAGTAAACGATAAGTAAAGCAGGCATCCTATCAGGGCAGCCTGATGTTAATTAGCTGTGTAGTATATAGCTAACTTAGCCTATATGTAGTTTAGCAAAGTGGTTTGAGTGAGGGTGAAAATAAAATTTAAGTCTTAAACAGGATTGTTTTAAAAGATTTATGTACAGAATGATTCAGTCATTCTCAGCTGAAGTAATTAAAATAATAACAGAAAATTTTCTTGTTCTAACAGCCAATATTACAAGTTTTAATAAACACAATATTTGCTCTTAGAACAAGAATATATGCCTTGGAATAATTATTGTCCAACAGCCAAACACTAAAATGGCTTGTAAAAAGCTCAATCAAAGGAACTAATCTTCTTCACTTTCATTCTCACACTCATTAATTTTATCATCCTACAGCTTCTCATCTTCACCTCCAGTAATTCATAATCATTTTAGTCAAGTAGAGGTCTTTAACAGTGATTGTGGGAACTAACCTATACCTCCACAAAACTTCTCCCAATGCTACCACACCAGCTGACTGACTAACCCATACTGTGGAGCTTTACTGCTTAATTATTTCAATTAGAAATAATTAAGTTGTCTGAGCAGTAGATAACCTCTGTGGTTACTTTTCAGTTATATTTCTGTTGTTGATATAGCCATATTTCAATGTAGCTATAAAAAAATGCACCCATATACATGTACATACGTACTGTACTTATCTAGTCTCCTGTAGCCAGACCCTTTACTATCCTTTACCTGCTACACAGTGGGAGTAAAGGGTCTGGCTACAGGAGACTAATACTTGTTATGAATGTGATATAATATAGCCTTCAAACACAGGCATTCCAAGATAAGAAAAAGCCCACCAGCATAAAAGGCCAAAAAGTAAGGTGCCAAAAGATGCAAAATAGAAGAATGATGCCACTGACTCTGCAGCTCTATTTACATTGTCTCGCAACAGTCTTTGTAAAAAATATCAGCAGGTGATGGCCTCAGGAGATGAGATTATGATTAGCATAATGATGATACCATGTTTCTTCATGACATCACAGTAGAACTCTATGGTAACACTGCTTGGGACTTAGTATATCAATCAAAGTTACTAAAATACTCTGAAAATGGCTTAGGGAGAAAGTGGAAATGGGCAGATTCTTCAACCAAAGAATTGGATGGGGTGGGGGGGCAGAGGTCTGTGGTAAAAGAGACAGAAAATGGAGTTCTTGAGAAACTGGAATCTAAAGACCAGAAGGAAGGAGATGAGAAACAAGATGAAAGTAAGCCAGAAAATACAAAAGGAGGTTGGATGAACGACAAAGAAAAGGAAAAGATTATAAAGGAATCTTGGGTGAGAGGAATGGAGTAGAGAAGGTGGATGAAGTGGAGAAAAAGACAAAATAGAAAACAAAAGTTTTGAATGAATGCAAACAACTACTGGATTTAGTAGAACATAACCAAAAGTTTAATAATATCAGTGATAGTTTGGAAAACAAACATAACTAGTAACAACTTTTTCAAGATGATTTCAATGGGAGTTGTAAGAAATGCAGTGCAACATAGTATCATTAACTTAGAAGACCAAATGTTAAAGATTTAGGGTAGAGATGACACACAAAACTAGAGTTTCTCACAATCAAAAGGGTTGACCTTGTGCTAGGACTCTGATCAGTCTCGCATAGCTAGACCCTTTACCAAACTGCCTTTCCCTGTGTAGTGGTGAACAGTTCACTGAAACCTAGCTTATCAAACATTGTATAGCACATCATCAAATGCTGGATTATGTTTTGCAACATGAATTCAGACATCTGTAATGTATGAATAACCCATCTATATCCCTCTCTCACTCTCCATCTATTTCAACCCACCCACCCACCGACTAGCAAAGAAGAATAAGATTAGCTATCTTGGTTTTCTTAATGTTTTTTGTTTGTTTGTTTGTTTGTTTCTTTGTGTTTGTTTGTTTTGCTTTTTTACTTATAAAACAAAAATGAGGTGGAAAACAAATGAAGAAAAAACGTATCAGAATGATTGTACACAGAACATATAAGTTAAAGCCAAGCGTCACCTATGTCAATTGGAGAACATTTCCTATTCCGGCTCCTATCCTTCGCAAGAGAACCTTTGATAATTTTTTGGTTCCAAATCTTATTCCTCTCTCCATTCTGATATTTCCAGTCCATGTCCAGCGGGTTCTTCGAGACGGGCAAAACTGCCTGGGGCAATGGGAAAGTCCAGGGATCACGGCGACCAGGAGCTGATCGGCGATGAGACGACACAGCAAGAGGAGGATGTCTGCTTGGCAACTGAACCCGAGCTGACTTGAAACCTTCTCTCTCCAACAACCTATCCGCCGCTTGCACAACTAATTCTTCTCTTTGCTTCTCAGATCCAATTGATTTAGTTTCCTTGGGGAGGGGCTGAGAGGACCCCAAAGCCTTGTACCGACCATGTGATGCTAGTCGCATGACAAGACCTTCCCCAAAGATATCCGAAAAGAAGCCATAAAGAGACATGGAAGACTCCCTGGGCTTGCTGTCATTCTTCAAACCATTGCTGGTGTCATGCAAGTCTCCTTCCACAGTGAGAGAGATGGACTGCCAAACAAACTAGAAGAAGGTCCAGATGTAGAAGAAGGCATGAGCCTACTGGAATGGTCCATGACATCACTGCCTGGTGAGAGAAGACTACGCCCTATGGAACTAGTCTTAGTACCACTGCCTCCACCGCCGCTGCTGTTACCAACTCCGCTCTCTGCCAACACAGGTTTGCTCTGGAGGGGTAGAGAGACTGGTGTGTTGCATGTGAGAAGCAGTTCGGCCGTCAGCTAAAAACAATAATAATTGTTACGTAATAGAGTAAAGTGGATGCAAGATAAATGTGTATTATAAATTAAAGTTATTAAACACAGCCCAACAAAAATAAATAAACAAGTAAAGAAAAAAATGAAGAACGTCAATTAGGAAAAAAAAACTTATTTTAATTTTGTTTTAAGTTACTTACATTTCTGAACCAAACCGTTTTTATTAGACTTTCTAGACAGTTACTACCTGACAGAATTGTATGCCATAATATTAGCTATGCACATAAATAACAAATCTCATCTCAACACAAATGTCATTAATACAGAGTGGAGAAAAGTTCTACCTCAATAACATAACACTATATACTTACACATGAAACCACCGTACCTCCAGCTCCACACCCATTCCCTCCCCTTCTAATGTATGTCCACCTACCCACTTACCAGCACAGCATCCATGACTTTACTGATATCCCTTTTCCCATTCACACCGCCTGAATCGGCCAGAGAAGAGAGGTAGTGGACTAGCGACTGCATGTGGGGGCAGAATACATTGACGACGGTAACTGGGCCGTGGAAAACGAGTGTTGGGATGACACCATAGAGCACTGGCATGGTCGAAGAGTGGAGAGGGGTCAAGACTGTCTGGAAATCACTAGACAGTTCTTGCAAGCATTCCGTGAGCATTGAAGAACATCTGGAATATGTTTGTGTGTGTGTGTGTGTGTGTGTGTGTGTGTGTGTGTGAGGGGGGAGTTGTTGGCTATTACTTGGTTGTTTCATTATACACACAAGGGGCCAACAGGCCATAACATTTTCCCCTCTCGTTTTAAATCCCCTCACGTTATAAATGCTAATGACATTAACATAGGCTCCAACCGTCCCGAAATGTCCGGGACCGTCCCGGATTTGTTAACTTTGTCCCCGGTCCGGAAGAGACTACTATTTGTCCCGGAAAGTTACTTTAACCGGCAAAAGGTAAAAAGTGTCTCTACGCGAAATGGGAAATGATCGTCAGTATCACAAATGCAGGAGTAGATTCACGGTTATTGTAGAGGTTGACATGAGCGATTGCGGTCCTCCTAAGCTTAAAAGAGCCAGAAGGCAATGCCATTTTGATTTTAGCTGGCTTCAACAATTCCCTGGTATAGGTAGAAGCTCTAAAGGTAAAAGCAGTAATAAAGTAGTGGTTATTTACTACTTTCTAGCTAGCACAACAAACTTTGTATAATAATGACTATAAAATAAATACATAAACAAAAGCAACAGTCATTTAGTGTAGGGAATAATGTTGGATATATATTTTGATACATCAAATGTAAATCTCTTCCAAGGTTTGAGGTAGTTGTATACAACTATCGTAAAACTTAGATGAACTAGAATAAAGTTCCATGCAATATCTCTGTCCTCATTGAGTAAGCACTTGATAATGAAAAAATTCATTATTCTTTTCCACAATTTTTTTAAACTTTCAAAAATCCAATATAATTTAAATGCTACACCTATTTATTAGCCATAATCGTACTTATTTAGTTAATTAGTGGCTGGCGTGGCTATGGTCCCTGAAGCTCCTATGGAAAAGTTGGAGGGTATGCATTAAACATACTGCAAACATTTCTTTTCTCTAATAAAGCAACTGGGGCAATTAGAGTGCCTCATCATCATTATTGGATATGAAAACTATTCTTTAAATACCTTAAAGAAAGAGAAAAAGAAAAAGACAAAAAAAAAATTTCTGTGAGACCAAGTTGGATGACTGACCTAGTCAGCAGCTGAGCCAGAGAAAGTGCCGCCATTCTCCTGACGTCCCAATGGCTCAATAAATTAGAGTCATCGTTCTGTTGTGCAGTGAGGAGATAAGAGGAAGAGAGGATGATCTCCTTGAGGGAAGGGAAGAGAGCAGAGCAGTAAGGATCGAGGAACAAACCCTGCTTCTGAAACAATGCCAGAAGAAGTTTCAGTAGTCTATCCAGCTGTAGAGGTGTGAACTGGTCCCAGTGCGATAGCTACAGACATGCATGCACCCCCACTACTGAATGGAGGGACACTGTTAATTAAAATGCTTATTGTGGTTTGAGACAGTTAATCAATAATTGTGGTTTAGTCATACTGCTGACTCAATGTTGCCTTTGCATCATCATAATCATGCATCCAATCTCAGAACTTTGTGTGTGTGTGTATGATTCACAGTTTTGTAATTCATTAAAAAGGATTTGATTGTTATTGACTAGCTCTGTTAACAATATTCTCTATGCATCACAATAGTTGATAAAATTCTGTAGTTTTGTAAGAATTTGGCGATTTCTATTATTTTAACATTTAAATATTTACTTAAAATGTTAATTGGATTTTCATACAGTTGTTGTGTCAAAACAATATATAAACATAATAAAGTTGCTATTGAACATTCAATTTAGTATTGTTAGTGATTGTGGACAGTCACTATGCTTCCCTCTCCCGTGATAATTTATAGTTTTCTTTTTCTGTATTCACCATGCTATGTTGCACTACATTTTTTACATTGTCCATTGAAATAATTTGATTGCAACATTCCTTGCTAGCCAACTTTATTTGTTCTAAAAGATCAGTGGTTTTTGTGCTTATTGTCTTCTCCTGTACAAGTATTTTGTTATCTTCTATTTCAAGTTTCTCACAATCCCCATTTTCTGCCTTTTTTACCACCGACTTTTCTCGATTCTCTTCTTTAATGCCTTTCTCTTCTGTGACATTTCCCACTGGCACCTCAAGCCGATGACCATCCACCTTTATATCCTGTTCACAGTATTTATTCTTAAACTTTTCTTCCATAATGTGTAGATGTTTTTTCTCTTTTTTTCCCTTCTGTTCACAGTCTTGTATCGACTGCTGGTCCTCTCTGGATTTCTCCTCCTTACATTCTTCCTCAGTGTGCTCCTCAATTCTAAGCACTTCTTTCAAGATTGTTATGAAACTTTGCACTTGACATTCTGTGTTGCTGGTAGAGTGATCACAGATTTCTACAGTGATGTCATCCATAGTTATGGTATCATAGATATTGCTAGTCTTATTCTCTTCTCCTGCATTATCACTCAAGGCCATCATCAACTTTAAACCATTTTTACAGCTAGTGCTGCAATGATTTTTGTCACACGATGTGGAGGGAACTGCACTGTCAGAGGTGTCCTTCTGTAAGTTTGTATCTTTTGGCACCGTATTTTGGCCATTCCTTGGGGTGGGCTTCTTCATATCTTGGAATGCCTCTGTTTGAAGGACCTAGTACAAACAAAATTTATTAGATTAAGTGGAGTTGTGCTTTACAAGTACAAAATAAGAATAAAATTCTAACTACATCACAAATGATGTATTTAATTAAAAGTATGAAATATAATATTATATGTAATGTATTATAATTATATACATTCATATTTAATGTCATTGGTGCCCAAAACTTACTTGGGTGAGGAACATTCCAAAAAAAGGAACAAATGGAACTCCTTTGTCCAAATATTTTTGCATCTTAGCTCTGTATGCTTGCCAGTTATGTTCTTCTGACATGAGTTCACAGAGCTTGTCAAATTGCCTGCATACAAATAATGAATGGCATTCACATGCATGGGACAAGGACTCAAAGTTCTATTATAATTAAATTTGTATTGCCATTATAAATAGTCAATTATATTATAATTAAAAGCATGTGCACACTTGTAAATAATTTTTTTAATTATGTCTGTATTTGGATATAAAGTTGGTGGAAAATATTTGCAACTGTGTTTTATGAAAACAAACAATTATGCAATGGTGAAATATTCCATATATACTTTTATACATCATTAATATGAAGACTGGCCAAACCCTTCATACAATAACTACACAACAGACACGAACCACTACACATAATTATTACTATGTTTACTTGTACATTTTTTATTTATTATTTAATTCCATTGCTACCCTTACTTCTTCTTTCTAGAAGAAACTGCTTCCCAGGTATCTTCGAGCCTGTACACAGGAGTGCATTGTAGGCCACCTAGAATAGCCTTGAGAGAGTTGAAGTTTCGCACTGAGCGACACTCCAGGGCAATCTATTAATACATACATACACAGACACAGCTAATGTACATGCGAGCCAGCAACAACATATTTATATTCCTACATATTATATACATATATATGGCAAGTCAACACCAAATGAAATGGAGTGTTAACTAAAATGTAAGTAATTTGCTTACTCTTACTTTGAGTTATTTCACTTACTTTTATGAATGATTCAATGACCTTGGCCCTAGCCTTAGGCGCATTTTCTGCAAGTATCTCAGTGGGCACAAGTAAAGCCAGTTGGTTAAAAGCTTTAATCATGGCCAGCACATTGGGAGACACAGTTTCCTGTCAGAAACAACATAGATGTACGGATTAAAAAGACACTATGTGGAAGATTTTATCTGGTCATAATGAATGAAAGATTATAGAGAAAGCTTGGCATGTTTTATTTACTTTGGTGGCTTTCTTTGTCCATGCTCCATTTTTGAGCTCTTCTGGCCTTATCTTTTGCAAGAGTTGTGAATCTATAAGACAGAGCTCCAAAGCCACCTTTTTAGCTGGAAACAAATGTAGTTTGTTTGTGCCAGCAGTCACATCACAAGGAAGTCTGTTTTGCTTTTCCAGCTCCTTCCTTGTCCAGTTTTTAACATTGTGCACAATTCCCTTGCACACAGGTAACCATGTTTGTTGGATGTGATGAAACCTTAGAAGTTCCATCTTTCAGTCCCTAAAATAGAGAGTAGTGAAGGCTTATGTGGTATGCATTTTACAATGGCAAATAATTTTAAGCTGTAATAAATAATCATAATACAATTAAGACTACGCATTAACAATAATAGAGGCACAAAACAAATATATACAATATATAATATATAGCTGTAAACTTTAGCAAATGTTATAATAGCTAACTTCATTATATCTTGGAAAAAGTTATTTTATCAATGTTGATGTCATTCATTATTTTTTTATCTGGATTCTTGTTTATTTTTTGTTCTTCCTTTTTATTTGTAAAGTAAAGTACCTAACTAGTGCACAAGTGTGTGTGAGTGATTGAGGGACATCAATTTACACATAGCTGCTGGTTACAAAACGTCATTTTATCATTTAGTTTGTCATTGTTTTTTGTTGTTCTTATTTCTGGCTCCCTTCTTTTTATTTTATAGGTTTAGGGTATACAAGTAGCTCAATATTATTGCAAGTATATATAATACTTATAGCACGAGTCAGAGTACAATATGGGAAAATATTTTACGAGCACGCAAAATATTTTCACGAGCCAAAGGCGAGTGAAAATGTGGCGTGAGAGTAAAATATCATTCCCATATTGTACGACGAGTGTGATAAGTGATTTATTGCTGCCTTGATATTTTTTCTCAACCGGTTACAATTCAATTTTCATTGATTTTACTCCAAAATTTTACTTTTTTTTTACAACTGGTTAAAGAAAGAGACAATAAATATACAAAAAGTTCAGGCTACACCGTCCAGGGAGGGGGGTATGGTGGGGAGACGGTGGAGCCACAGCGATGCATTGCCCCCATCACCATCATCAGCAGGGCCATCGAGAATCGCTGCGGCACTTCTGACTCCACCCCAACTACCAGTCACTTGATTTTACTCGATACGCGCATGCGTAGTGTACCGTACAATATAAACCGTACAATATGGGAGAATACAGAACGCTCGCGTGATGCGGAAATATTCAATTAAAAATATCAAAACTGCAATAAATATATATATATAAATATATAATAACATTATAAAAACTTATGCCACAATTGATAAGCTACTTTACTCAAAACCAAAAAAATATGAAAGCAGGTGATAAAAGTAACTAAGGACAACAACAATGAAATGACCCTTTACAAGATCAGTTGCTATATCTAAATAAATTGTTTGTATTTTACAGACTGCCTGTTCCCCTGTATTCAAAAATATAGTTGTTGTAGTAAAGTTCCACTCCTTTCCTTGGCTTCCTTAGTGATTGCTGGATAAATCTATAGCTAGAGTTCTGTATTTTCAAGCGATTGTATATAGTTCAGCTAGCACAGTTCAGAATTCCAATTGTCTGATAGCTGTTATACAGTTAAAGCTAAAACTTGTTGTTTCACAGGTAAATTTTACTTAAGTACTTTAACTAAGTTGTAACTAGCTAACCCTAGCGCTATTAAACCAAAATAATTTATGATGGTCATATAAGCTAAATTATGCTCACAAAATAATATCACTTTAAATCAATTAGAAATAAATTCTTTATGCTAATTTTAATGATTTCTATTTGTTTTAGATTGTCTATTAATGTTAAGACAGCTAGGTAGGCTTATAGCTTACCAGTTGAAATAATCGATATTGTCTAGGATGTAGAAATAATACACACAAGTAGCAAACCAAAAAATAACCCAACACCACAAAGATCGTGATCAATCACAGCGTGAACCTTTCCCTGGAGTCGACGCTATATAATTACATTATTGTGGACATGCGCGTTTGGTTCCAAATAAACTCAAGAATCAATTAAAACCAAGAAAATGCAAAAACGCCAAGAAATTAAAAGTCATTAAAACTGAAAAACTGACAGAATGTTAAGCTACTCCACCTAGGAAGGGGGAAGGTCGGCTGGCATGGATCTAGGGGCAAGCGTTGCTTCAAGTCTCTGAATGAGGGTTGAGAGTGGAGGTTGGGTCTGTGGAGCTACTGTCAGCTATTGCTTGACACCTAGGAATTTGTTGGTGTGGTTCCTGTCTTCAGTTGGCCCTCCCAATGTTTCTGCAACGAGTGGGATACAGTTCACTCCAGCTGACTGCAGGCTGGGAGGTTGGACTTCAGCTTAAGCTGGACACTAAGTAGTCCCTGCATTCCAAGCATTCTACCTGAAGTACTTGCAGTTAATCGTACTGTTGGAGCTTGTTATGAGCAATAATAGCTTGTTTTTCTTCATTATATAGCTATTCTCTGAATTGATCTTAGCTATGCCATCTATATTTTTATTCATTAATAAACCTCGTATCTAGTTAATACTTCTATTAATTAGTCAACAAATTTGGAGGTACTTACCAGAATTGAAAGTGAAGGAGACAATAAATGGCAAGAATTAATTGGAAGAGATGATAAGGCGCAACCATATGCTGCAAGATGGTCTAAACGTTTCTTTAATAAGAATTCTTAAAATTAGAATTTGAGCCAAATGAATAGCCAAAAACACTATTTATCTAGCTCGCTATTTGTTCAATCAGATTTGTTAGGAGGCAAGAATTACTGCTTTTAACAAGAAATAGCCAACTGATGAGAACAAAATAACCGAGTTATTTACTATAACTGTACATTTTTTACTTGCTAATCTCCTACTTATTACTATAGTTTGACTCCTAATAACTAATTATACTACTTGTATTTAGCTACTATCATCTATAACTTAGTTTTGACGAGGAAATAATTTTGTATATTGCTTTTTAAACGTGCTAGCTAGCTAGCTAGGAAAAATATAAGACAAAAAGCTAATTCCAGAATCTACACGATTGATTTTATCGTCAAACATGCTAAGTGACATCTACTGTACAGTAGGTATTAAATTAGTGGACTGCTCAAGTTCGTTCGTTCTCAAATACTAACATTAAGTAGCTATTTCTTGTAGCTAGGTACAATTTTTAAATGTCCTGCCAGTAATCTAATTTTTGATTATTTTGTTCTCTTCATCCATCTCTTCAAAATGGCATCCTCCAACGAAGTCAATATGAATTGACCTCTTTATTTGCTGTGTGCAACGTAAAATTCACAATATATTTTTAGTGCGGACAGACTCCACCTTAGCTCTTTTCTGCTTTAGGAGACGATGAATTTATAGGTCAGTGGGTTCTCACTCCAAACTGGGCTCCCTTTGTAAGATACAATTTACCTTGGTTTGTGGAGCGTACGCGACACGCAGGAGTAGGATTTTTCGTGAGGCGGAATGAATTGGTGAGGTACGCAGACGCGAAAACGTTCCGACCAGGACAAATACGCCAGGGTAATCGCTCAAGGCGGAACTATTCGCGGACATAATGATTTCGCTGCTAGAATAGTTTCGCTGCTAGAATGATTTGCTGCTAGAACGATATCGCTGCTAGAATGATTTCCCTGTTAGAATGATTTCGCTGCTACACCACTAATAATTTTCCTAGAACTGATATTTTTTATTTAATAATAAAGCGAACTTGGCAAGCACAGCCATTATGACAATGACCCCTATTTCAAACTGTAAGGCGTGAAGATAATTAATGGACTAGAAATGAATTGAGAAAGTGTAGTAGTATTGCAGCTAGCTACTCAACTTTTTTTTAGTGACTTTAAAGTTATCTTACCAAATAACAACTATATTGGTGTGTTAAGGTGAGTAACCCTAGCGCTTTTAAAACCAAAATAATATAAATACAAGCAAATAAGCAAAATTATTATAATAATCACTTTGAATCATTAGAAATAATATTCTTTTATGCTAGATGTTTTTTGTTTTTGTTGCTGTTTTTTGTTGTTGTTTTTTTCTTTTTGGTTTTAGCTAATTAAATTATTAATGTTAAGACAGATATGTTATAGCTTACCAGTAGAATAATCGATATTGTCTAGGATGTAGAAACAATACACAAGTAGCGCACCAAAACAATAACCCAATACCTCACAGATCCGTGAACAATCACAGTGAACCTTCCGCGGAGTAGACGCTATATTGCTGACATGCGCACACTTTTGCAAGACGCTATATTGCCGACATGCGCACACTTTTGCAATTAATCTTTGCAGTCTGGTTTCTAGCTGAACTAGTTGCAGTGGAGCTGCCAAGATATTGCTGGGAAAGCCAGGAGGCAATAAAATTTTAGGTAGGCCCTTAGAGTAGACCCATGTAGCGCGCAAAGCGCGTGGAGGGTCTGGGGGCATAGCCATACCAAACTTGTTCTGGAGGAATGTGGAACTGGTGAGTTCCCCACCTCCTTTATACCTGAAATTCTACCGCAAATTAGCCACGATAGTGCTAACCTAGCGTTGAAAGGCTGGCTGATACTACAGGAATTTCTATTTGTGGTTGAGGGGGGGCTATTTTTATTTCTATTTATTTATTTATTATTATTTTATTTTTTTTATTGCTTTGCTGATGAACAGACAGGAGAGGCCAACTAGCTCAGCTATTCTTAAGGCCTTCCTAAAAAAAAACCAAGTACCCAATTACAGCTGGGTGGACTGATGGGGGGCTGGTAGGAGGCAGATGGAAATCAGATGGAAAAAATGCCAGAGTTGGGCTTGAACTGGGGATCTGAGGCCCTGAGCCCAGGACACAACCACTACACCACACAGCCACCACAAAGCTTAGCTTAGCTTATTCCCTGTAATTTGCTAACCGCCACAACACATGTAAGGCATAACAAATTTTGGTATGGACTAGAGTGGATTGAGAAAGAGTAGATCCAATTTAAAGAAATGTTTAGTATTGCAGCTTCTCAACTTTTTTTTAGTGGCTTGAAGTTATTTTACGAAATATAGCTAATCATATTGGTGTATAGAGAGATGCTCTTCAGAGATGAAAACATCTTCTGAGTGCTGGTTGGTTTTGCAGGGGAACAACTTCTGACAGTAGCACTTTCTAAGCCTTGGGAGTAAACGATAAGTAAAGCAGGCATCCTATCAGGGCAGCCTGATGTTAATTAGCTGTGTAGTAGATAGCTAGCTTAGCCTATATGTAGTTTAGCAGAGTGGTTTGAGTGAGGGTGAAAATAAAATTTAAGTCTTAAACAGGATTGTTTTAAAAGATTTATGTACAGAATAAATGATTCAGTCATTCTCAGCTGAAGTAATTAAAATAATAACAGCAACTTTTCTTGTTCTAACAGCCAATATTGCAAGTTTTAATTAACACAATATTTACTCTTAGAACAAGAATATATGCCTTGGAATAATTATTGTCCAACAGCCAAACACTAAAATGGCTTGTGAAAAGCTCAATCAAAGGAACTAATCTTATTCACTTTCATTCTCACACTCATTAATTTTATCATCCTACAGCTTCTCATCTTCACCTCCAGTAATTCATAATCATTTTAGTGAAGTAGAGATCTTTAACAGTGATTGTGGGAACTAACCTACACCTTCCACAAAACTTCTCCCAATGTTACCACACCAGCTGACTGACTAACCCATACTGTGGAGCTTTACTGCTTAATTATTTCAATGAGGAATAAATTAAGTTGTCTGAGCAGTAGATAACCTCTGGGGTTACTTTTCAGTTATATTTATGTTGTTGATATAGCCATATTTCAATGTAGCTATTAAAAAAATGCACCCATATACATGTACATACGTACTGTACTTATCTAGTCTCCTGTAGCCAGACCCTTTACAATCCTTTACTTGCTACACAGTGGGAGTAGGTCTGGCTGCTTGCTGTCATTCTTCAAACCATTGCTGGTGTCATGCAAGTCTCCTTCCAACACAGACCCTGGGTTCAGTGAGAGAGATGGACTGCCAAACAGACTAGAAGAAGGTCCAGATGTAGAAGAAGGCATGAGCCTACTGGAATGGTCCATGACATCACTGCCTGGTGAGAGAAGACCACGCCCTACGGAACTAGTCTTAGTACCACTGCCTCCACCGCCGCTGCTGTTACCAACTCCGCTCTCTGCCAACACAGGTTTGCTCTGGAGGGGTAGAGAGACTGATGTGTTGCATGTGAGAAGCAGTTCGGCCGTCAGCTAAAAACAATAATAATTGTTAAGTATTAGAGTAAAGTGGATGCAAGATAAATGTGTATTATAAATTAAAGTTTATTAAACACAGCCCAACAAAAATAAATAAACAAGTAAAGAAAAAAATGAAGAACGTCAATTAGGAAAAAACTTATTTTAATTTTTTTTAAAGTTACTTACATTTCTGAACCAAACCGTTTTTATTAGACTTTCTAGACAGTTACTACCTGACAGAATTGTATGCCATATTATACACACAGCTAAATAACAAATCTCATCTCAAAACAAATGTCATTAATACAGAGTGGAGAAAAGTTCTACCTCAATAACATAACACTATATACTTACACATGAAACCACCGTACCTCCAGCTCCACACCCATTCCCTCCCCTTCTAATGTATGTCCACCTACCCACTTACCAGCACAGCATCCATGACTTTACTGATATCCCTTTTCCCATTCACACCGCCTGAATCGGCCAGAGAAGAGAGATAGTGGACTAGCGACTGCATGTGGGGGCAGAATACATTGACGACGGTAACTGGGCCGTGGAAAACGAGTGTTAGGATGACACCATAGAGCACCGGCATGGTCGAAGAGTGGGGAGGGGTCAAGACTGTCTGGAAATCACTAGACAGTTCTTGCAAGCATTCCGTGAGCATTGAAGAACATCTGGAATATGTTTGTGTGTGTGTGTGTGTGTGTGTGTGTGTGAGGGGGGAGTTGTTGGCTATTACTTGGTTGTTTCATTATACACACAAGGGGCCAACAGGCCATAACATTTTCCCCTCTCGTTTTAAATCCCCTCACGTTTTAAATGCTAATGACATTAAACATACTGCAAACATTTCTTTTCTCTAATAAAGCAACTGGAGCAATTAAAGTGCCTCATCATCATTATTGGATATGAAAACTATTCTTTAAATACCTTAAAGAAAGAGAAAAAGAAAAAGACAAAAAAAAAATTCTGTGAGACCAAGTTGGATGACTGACCTGGTCAGCAGCTGAGCCAGAGAAAGTGCCGCCATTCTCCTGACGTCCCAATGGCTCAATAAATTAGAGTCATCGTTCTGTTGTGCAGTGAGGAGGTAAGAGGAAGAGAGGATGATCTCCTTGAGGGAAGGGAAGAGAGCAGAGCAGTAAGGATCGAGGAACAAACCCTGGTTCTGAAACAACGCCAGAAGAAGTTTCAGTAGTCTATCCAGCTGTAGAGGTGTGAACTGGTCCCAGTGCGATAGCTACAGACATGCATGCACCCCCTCTACTGAATGGAGGGACACTGTTAATTAAAATGCTGATTGTGGTTTGAGACAGTTAATCAATAATTGTGGTTTAGTCATACTGCTGACTCAATGTTGCAATTGCATCATCATAATCATGCATCCAATCTCAGAACTTTGCGTGTGTGTATGATTCACAGTTTTGTAATTCATTAAAAAGGATTTGATTGTTATTGACTAGCTCTGCTAACAATATTCTCTATGCATCACAATAGTTGATAAAATTCTGTAGTTTTGTAAGAATTTTGCAATTTCTATTATTTAACATTTAAATATTTACTTTAAATGTTAATTGGATTTGCATACAGTTGTTGTGTCAATATAAACATAATAAAGTTGCTATTGAACATTCAATTTAGTATTGTTAGTGATTGTGGACAGTCACTATGCTTCCCTCTCCCGTGATAATTTATAGTTTTCTTTTTCTGTATTCACCATGCTATGTTGCACTACATTATTTACATTGTCCATCGAAATAATTTGATTGCAACATTCCTTGCTAGCCGACTTTATTTGTTCTAAAAGATCAGTGGTTTTTGTGCTAATTGTCTTCTCCTGTACAAGTATTTTGTTATCTTCTATTTCCAGTTTCTCACAATCCCCATTCTCTGCCTTTTTTACCACCAACTTTTCTCGTTTCTCTTCTTTAATGCCTTTCTCTTCTGTGACATTTCCCACTGGCACCTCAAGCCGATGACCATCCACCTTTATATCCTGTTCACAGTATTTATTCTTAAACTTTTCTTCCATAATGTGTAGATGTTTTTTCTCTTTTTTCCCCTTCTGTTCACAGTCTTGTATCGACTGCTGGTCCTCTCTGTATTTCTCCTCCTTACATTCTTCCTCACTGTGCTCCTCAATTCTAAGCACTTCTTTCAAGATTGTTATGAAACTTTGCGCTTGACATTCTGTGTTGCTGGTAGAGTGATCACAGATTTCTACAGTGATGTCATCCATAGATATGGTATCATAGATATTGCTAGTCTTATTCTCTTCTCCTGCATTATCACTCAAGGCCATCATCAACTTTAAACCATTTTTACAGCTAGTGCTGCAATGATTTTTGTCACACGATGTGGAGGAAACTGCACTGTCAGAGGTGTCCTTCTGTAAATTTGTATCTTTTGGCACCGTATTTTGGCCATTCCTTGGGGTGGGCTTCTTCATATCTTGGAATGCCTCTGTTTGAAGGACCTAGTACAAACAAAATTTATTAGATTAAGTGGAGTTGTGCTTTACAAGTACAAAATAAGAATAAAATTCTAACTACATCACAAATGATGTATTTAATTAAAAGTATGAAATATAATATTATATGTAATGTATTATAATTATATACATTCATATTTAATGTCATTGATGCCCAAAACTTACTTGGGTGAGGAACATTCCAAAAAAAGGAACAAATGGAACTCCTTTGTCCAAATATTTTTGCATCTTAGCTCTGTATGCTTGCCAGTTATGTTCTTCTGACATGAGTTCACAGAGCTTGTCAAATTGCCTGCATACAAATAATGAATGGCATTCACATGCATGGGACAAGGACTCAAAGTTCTATTATAATTAAATTTGTATTGCCATTATAAATAGTCAATTATATTATAATTAAAAGCATGTGCACACTTGTAAATAATTTTTTTTTATTATGTCTTTGTATTTGGATATAAAGTTGTTGGAAAATATTTGCAACTGTGTTTTATGAAAACAAACAATTATGCAATGGTGAAATATTCCATATATACTTTTATACATCATTAATATGAAGACTGACCAAACCCTTCATACAATAACTACACAACAGACACGAACCACTACACATAATTATTACTATTTTTACTTGCTTCTAACTTGTACATTTTCATTTATTATTTAATTCCATTGCTACCCTTACTTCTTCTTTCTAGAAGAAACTGCTTCCCAGGTATCTTCGAGCCTGTACACAGGAGTGCATTGTAGGCCACCTAGAATAGCCTTGAGAGAGTTGAAGTTTCGCACTGAGCGACACTCCAGGGCAATCTATTAATACATACATACACAGACACAGCTATTGTACATGCGAGCCAGCAACAACATATTTATATTCCTACATATTATATACATATATATGGCAAGTCAACACCTAATGAAATGGAGTGTTAACTAAAATGTAAGTAATTTGCTTACTCTTACTTTGAGTTATTTCACTTACTTTTATGAACGATTCAATGACCTTGGCCCTAGCCTTAGGCGCATTTTCTGCAAGTATCTCAGTGGGCACAAGTAAAGCCAGTTGGTTAAAAGCTTTAATCATGGCCAGCACATTGGGAGACACAGTTTCCTGTCAGAAACAACATAGATGTACGGATTAAAAAGACACTATGTGGAAGATTTTATCTGGTCATAATGAATGAAAGATTATAGAGAAAGCTTGGCATGTTTTATTTACTTTGGTGGCTTTCTTTGTCCATGCTCCATTTTTGAGCTCTTCTGGCCTTATCTTTTGCAAGAGTTGTGAATCTATAAGACAGAGCTCCAAAGCCACCTTTTTAGCTGGAAACAAATGTAGTTTGTTTGTGCCAGCAGTCACATCACAAGGAAGTCTGTTTTGCTTTTCCAGCTCCTTCCTTGTCCAGTTTTTAACATTGTGCACAATTCCCTTGCACACAGGTAACCAGGTTTGTTGGATGTGATGAAACCTTAGAAGTTCCATCTTTCAGTCCCTAAAATAGAGAGTAGTGAAGGCTTATGTGGTATGCATTTTACAATGGCAAATAATTTTAAGCTGTAATAAATTTATCATAATACAATTAAGACTACGCATTAACAATAATAGAGGCACAAAACAAATATATACAATATATAATATATAGCTGTAAACTTTAGCAAATGTTATAATAGCTAACTTCATTATATCTTGGAAAAAGTTATTTTATCAATGTTGATGTCATCATTCATTATTTTTATCTGGATTCTTGTTTATTTTTTGTTCTTCCCTTTTATTTGTAGGGTAAAGTACCTAGCTAGTGCACAAGTGTGTGTGAGTGATTGAGGGATATCAATTTACACATAGCTATTGGTCTTACAAAACGTCATTTTATCATTTAGTTTGTCATTGTTTTTTGTTGTTCTTATTTCTGGCTCCCTTCTTTTTATTTTATTGGTTTAGGGTATAGTAGCTCAATATTATTGCAAGTATATATATATATATAAATATATAATAACATTATAAAATCTTATGCCACAATTGATAAGCTACTTTACTCAAAACCAAAAAAAAATGAAAGCAGGTGATAAAAGTAACTAAGGACAACAACAATGAAATGACCCTTTACAAGATCAGTTGCTATATCTAAATAAATTGTTTGTATTTTACAGACTGCCTGTTCCCCTGTATTCAAAAATATAGTTGTTGTAGTAAAGTTCCACTCCTTTCCTTGTGGCTTCCTCAGTGATTGCTGGATAATCTATAGCTAGAGTTCTGTATTTTCAAGCGATTGTATATAGTTCAGCTAGTACAGTTCAGAATTCCAATTGTCTGATACTGTAGCTGTTATACAGTTAAAGCTAAAACTTGTTTCACAGGTAAATTTTACTTAAGTACTTTAACTAAGTTGTAACTAGCTAACCCTAGCGCTATTAAACCAAAATAATTTAAAAAGGTCATATAAGCTAAATTATGCTCATAAAATAATATCACTTTAAATCAATTAGAAATAAATTCTTTTATGCTAATTTTAATGTTTTCTATTAGTTTTAGTTTGTCTATTAATGTTAAGACAGTTAGGTACGCTTATAGCTTACCAGTAGAAATAATCGATATTGTCTAGGATATAGAAATAATACACAAGTAGCAAACCAAAATATAACCCAACACCACAAAGATCGTGATCAATCACAGCTTGAACCTTTCGTGGAGTGGACGCTATATAATTACATTATTGCGGACATGCGCATTTGGTTCCAAATAAACTCAAGAACCAATGAAAAGCAAGAAAATGCAAAAGCGCCAAAAAATAAAAAGTCATTAAAACTGAAAAACTGACAGAATGTTAAGCTACTAGAGGCAAGCGTTGCTTCAAGTCTCTGAAAGAGGGTTGAGAGTGGAGGTTGGGTCTGTGGAGCTAGATCTGTCAGCTATTGCTTGACCTAGGAATTTGTTGGTGTGGTTCCTGTCTTCAGTTGGCCTTCCCAATGTTTCTGCTAGAATGATTTCGCTGCTAGAATGATTTCGCTGCTACACCACTAATAATTTTCCTAGAACAGATATTTTTTTATTTAATAATAAAGCGAACTTGGCAAGTACAGCCATTATGACAATGACCCCTATTTCAAACTATAAGGCATGGAGATAATTAATGGACTAGAAATGGATTGGGAAAGTGTAGTAGTATTGCAGCTAGCTACTCAACTTTTTTTTAGTGACTTTAAAGTTATCTTACGAAATAACAACTATATTGGAGTGTTAAGGTGAGTAACCCTAGCGCTTTTAAAACCAAAATAATATAAATACAAGCAAATAAGCAAAATTGTTATATAATATCACTTTGAATCAATTAGAAATAATATTCTTTTATGCTAATTTGAAGGATGTTTTTTGTTTTTGTTGTTGTTTTTTTCTTTTTGGTTTTAGCTAGACTGTTGATTAAATTATTTATGTTAAGATAGATATGTTATAGCTTACCAGTAGAATAATCGATATTGTCTAGGATGTAGAAACAATACACAAGTAGCGCACCAAAACAAACCCAATACCTCACAGATCCGTGAACAATCACAGTGAACCTTCCGCGGAGTAGACGCTATATTGCCGACATGCGCACACTTTTGCAATTAATCTTTGCAGTCTGGTTTCTAGCTGAACTAGTTGCAGTGGAGCTGCCAAGATATTGCTGCGATAGCCAGGAGGCAATACAATTTTAGTTAGGCCCTTAGAGTAGACCCATGTAGCGCGCAAAGCGCTGGAGGGTCTGGGGGCATAGCCATACCTAACTTGTTCTGGAGGAATGTGGGAACTGGTGAGTTCCCCACCTCCTTTATACCTGAAATTCTACCGCAAATTAGCCACATTGCTAACCTAGCGTTGAAAAGTTGGCTGATACTACAGGAATTTCTATTTGTAGCTGAGGGGGGCTTTTTTTTTTTTTTTTTTTTTTTATTGCTTTGCTGATGAACAGACAGGAGAGGCCAACTAGCTCAGCTACTCTTAAGGCCTTCCTAAAAAAAAACAAGTACCCAATTACAGCTGGGTGGACTGGTGGAGCTGGTAGGAGGCAGATGGAAATCAGATGGAAAAAATGCCAGAGTTGGGCTTGAACTGGGGACCTGAGGCCCTGAGCCCAGGACACAACCACTACACCACACCGCCACCACAAAGCTTAACTTAGCTTATTCCCGGTAATTTGCTAACCGCCACAACATATGTAAGGCATAACAAATTTTGGTATGGACTAGAGTGGATTGAGAAAGAGTAGATCCAATTTAAAGAAATGTTTAGTATTGCAGCTTCTCAACTTTTTTTTAGTGGCTTGAAGTTATTTTACGAAATATAGCTAATCATATTGGTGTATAGAGAGATGCTCTTCAGAGATGAAAACATCTTCTGAGTGCTGGTTGGTTTTGCAGGGGAACAACTTCTGACAGTAGCACTTTCTAAGCCTTGGGAGTAAACGATAAGTAAAGCAGGCATCCTATCAGGGCAGCCTGATGTTAATTAGCTGTGTATAGTATATAGCTAACTTAGCCTATATGTAGTTTAGCAAATTGGTTTGAGTGAGGGTGAAAATAAAATTTAAGTCTTATTAAGGATTGTTTTAAAAGATTTATGTACAGAATAAATTATTCAGTGTTCTCAGCTGAAGTAATTAAAATAATAACAGCAAATTTTCTTGTTCTAACAGCCAATATTACAAGTTTTAATTAACACAATATTTGCTCTTAGAACAAGAATATATGCCTTGGAATAATTATTGTCCAACAGCCAAACACTAAAATGGCTTGTAAAAAGCTCAATCAAAGGAACTAATCTTCTTCACTTTCATTCTCACACTCATTAATTTTATCATCCTACAGCTTCTCATCTTCACCTCCAGTAATTCATAATCATTTTAGTCAAGTAGATGTCTTTAACAGTGATTGTGGGAACTAACCTATACCTCCACAAAACTTCTCCCAATGTTACCACACCAGCTGACTGACTAACCCATACTGTGGAGCTTTACTGCTTAATTATTTCAATTAGAAATAATTAAGTTGTCTGAGCAGTAGATAACCTCTGTGGTTACTTTTCAGTTATATTTCTGTTGTTGATATAGCCATATTTCAATGTAGCTATATAAAAAATGCACCCATATACATGTACATACGTACTGTACTTATCTAGTCTCCTGTAGCCAGACCCTTTACTATCCTTTACCTGCTACACAGTGGGAGTAAAGGGTCTGGCTACAGGAGACTAATACTTGTTATGAATGTGATATAATATAGCCTTCAAACACAGGCATTCCAAGATAACAAAAAGCCCACCAGCATAAAAGGCCAAAAAGTAAGGTGCCAAAAAATGATGCCACTGACTCTGCAGCTCTATTTACATCGTCTCGCAACAGTCTTTGTAAAAAATATCAGCAGGTGATGGCCTCGTCTGATAATGCAGGAGATGAGATTATGATTAGCATAATGATGATACCATGTTTCTTCATGACATCACAGTAGAACTCTATGGTAACACTGCTTGGGACTTAGTATATCAATCAAAGTTACTAAAATACTCTGAAAATGGCTTAGGGAGAAAGTGGAAATGGGCAGATTCTTCAACCAAAGAATTGGAGGGGGTGGGGGGGCAGAGGTCTGTGGTAAAAGAGACAGAAAATGGAGTTCTTGAGAAACTGGAAGCAGTCTAAAGACCAGAAGGAAGGAGATGAGAAACAAGATGAAAGTAAGCCAGAAAATACAAAAGGAGGTTGGATGAACGACAAAGAAAAGGGAAAGATTATAAAGGAATCTTGGGTGAGAGGAATGGAGTAGAGAAGGTGGATGAAGTGGAGAAAAAGACAAAATAGAAAACAAAAGTTTTGAATGAATGCAAACAACTACTGGATTTAGTAGAACATAACCAAAAGTTTAATAATATCAGTGATGTTTGGAAAACAAACATGACTAGAAACAACTTTTTCAAGATTATTTCAATGGGAGTTGTAAGAAATGCAGTGCAACATAGCATCATTAACTTAGAAGACGAAATGTTAAAGATTTAGGGTAGAGATGACACACAAAACTAGAGTTTCTCACAATCAAAAAGGTTGACCTTGTGCTAGGACTATGATCAGTCTCGCATAGCTAGACCCTTTACCAAACTGCCTTTCCCTGTGTAGTGGTGAACAGTTCACTGAAACCTAGCTTATCAAACATTGTACAGCACATCATCAAACGCTGGATTATGTTTTGCAACATGAATTCAGACATCTGTAATGTATGAATAACACATCTATATATCCCTCTCTCACTCTCCATCTATTTCAACCCACCCACCCACCGACTAGCAAAGAAGAATAAGATTAGCTATCTTGGTTTTCTTAATGTTTTTTTTTTGTTTGTTTGTTTCTTTCTTTGTGTTTGTTTGTTTTGTTTTTTTACTTATAAAACAAAAATGAGGTGGAAAACAAATGAAGAAAAAACGTATAAGAATGATTGTACACAGAACATATAAGTTAAAGCCAAGCGTCACCTATGTCAATTGGAGAACATTTCCTATTCCGGCTCCTATCCTTCGCAAGAGAACCTTTGATAATTTTTTTGTTCCAAATCTTATTCCTCTCTCCATTCTGATATTTCCAGTCCATGTCCAGCGGGTTCTTCGAGACGGGCAAGACTGCCTGGGGCAATGGGAAAGTCCAGGGATCACGGCGACCAGGAGCTGATCGGCGATTAGACGACACAGCAAGAGGAGGATGTCTGCTTGGCAACTGAACCCGAGCTGACTTGAAACCTTCTCTCTCCAACAACCTATCCGCCGCTTGCACAACTAATTCTTCTCTTTGCTTCTCAGATCCAATTGATTTAGTTTCCTTGGGGAGGGGCTGAGAGGACCCCAAAGCCTTGTACCGACCATGTGATGCTAGTCGCATGACAAGACCTTCCCCAAAGATATCCGAAAAAAAGCCATAAAGAGACATGGAAGACTCCCTGGGCTTGCTGTCATTCTTCAAACCATTGCTGGTGTCATGCAAGTCTCCTTCCAACACAGACCCTGGATTCAGTGAGAGAGATGGACTGCCAAACAGACTAGAAGAAGGTCCAGATGTAGAAGAAGGCATGAGCCTACTGGAATGGTCCATGACATCACTGCCTGGTGAGAGAAGACCACGCCCTACGGAACTAGTCTTAGTACCACTGCCTCCACCGCCGCTGCTGTTACCAACTCCGCTCTCTGCCAACACAGGTTTGCTCTGGAGGGGTAGAGAGACTGGTGTGTTGCATGTGAGAAGCAGTTCGGCCGTCAGCTAAAAACAATAATAATTGTTAAGTATTAGAGTAAAGTGGATGCAAGATAAATGTGTATTATAAATTAAAGTTTATTAAACACAGCCCAACAAAAATAAATAAACAAGTAAAGAAAAAAATGAAGAACGTCAATTAGGAAAAAAAACTTATTTTAATTTTTTTTTTTTAAGTTACTTAAATTTCTAAACCAAACCATTTTTGTTAGACTTTCTAGACAGTTACTACCTGACAGAATTGTATGCCATAATATTATACACATGAATAACAAATCTCATCTCAAAACAAATGTCATTAATACAGAGTGGAGAAAAGTTCTACCTCAATAACATAACACTATATACTTACACATGAAACCACCGTACCTCCAGCTCTCCTTCACCTTCTAATGTATGTCCACCTACCCACTTACCAGCACAGCATCCATGACTTTACTGACATCCCTTTTCCCATTCACACCGCCTGAATCGGCCAGAGAAGAGAGATAGTGGACTAGCGACTGCATGTGGGGGAAGAATACATTGACGACGGTAACTGGGCCGTGGAAAACGAGTATTGGGATGACACCATAGAGCACCGGCATGGTCGAAGAGTGGGGAGGGGTCAAGACTGCCTGGAAATCACTAGACAGTTCTTGCAAGCATTCCGTGAGCATTGAAGAACATCTGGAATATGTTTGTGTGTGTGTGTGTGTGTGTGTGTGAGGGGGGAGTTGTTGGCTATTACTTGGTTGTTTCATTATACACACAAGGGGCCAACAGGCCATAACATTTTCCCCTCTCGTTTTAAATCCCCTCACGTTTTAAATGCTAATGACATTAAACATACTGCAAACATTTCTTTTCTCTAATAAAGCAACTGGAGCAATTAAAGTGCCTCATCATCATTATTGGATATGAAAACTATTCTTTAAATACCTTAAAGAAAGAGAAAAAGAAAAAGACAAAAAAAAAATTCTGTGAGACCAAGTTGGATGACTGACCTGGTCAGCAGCTGAGCCAGAGAAAGTGCCGCCATTCTCCTGACGTCCCAATGGCTCAATAAATTAGAGTCATCGTTCTGTTGTGCAGTGAGGAGGTAAGAGGAAGAGAGGATGATCTCCTTGAGGGAAGGGAAGAGAGCAGAGCAGTAAGGATTGAGGAACAAACCCTGGTTCTGAAACAACGCCAGAAGAAGTTTCAGTAGTCTATCCAGCTGTAGAGGTGTGAACTGGTCCCAGTGCGATAGCTACAGACATGCATGCACCCCCACTACTGAATGGAGGGACACTGTTAATTAAAATGCTGATTGTGGTTTGAGACAGTTAATCAATAATTGTGGTTTAGTCATAATCATGCATCCAATCTCAGAACTTTGTGTGTGTGTATGATTCACAGTTTTGTAATTCATTAAAAAGGATTTGATTGTTATTGACTAGCTCTGTTAACAATATTCTCTATACATCACAATAGTTGATAAAATTCTGTAGTTTTGTAAGAATTTTGCAATTTCTATTATTTTAACATTTAAATATTTACTTTAAATGTTAATTGGATTTGCATACAGTTGTTGTGTCAATATAAACATAATAAAGTTGCTATTGAACATTCAATTTAGTATTGTTAGTGATTGTGGACAGTCACCATGCTTCCCTCTCCCGTGATAATTTATAGTTTTCTTTTTCTGTATTCACCATGCTATGTTGCACTACATTTTTTACATTGTCCATTGAAATGATTCGATTGCAACATTCCTTGCTAG